>UEXM01002892.1_pt1 | contig 11626 bp, 3 predicted proteins | sample 1796661 | NCBI WGS metagenome assembly UEXM01 (sample SAMEA4772469, study PRJEB27181) | metagenome
GTTGTTAGCTGTGCCTCAATTTCTCGCTCCGCCGCTGCTCGTTTTTCTTTGTCCTCTGGGAGAAATCTCCCCGCCACATCCATGACAGAGGGAAGGACAGCGCTGATTAAACCAATCATTTTCTAAACAATGCAAACAAGGTTAGCAGTAGCAGAGAAATAATAACCACCTCTCCGCCTGTCAAACTCATAGCGAAAGGCATATTCCCCTCCTATTTTGGCTATTTATTCTCGCGCCCGATGATGGAGATTACACCACACGCGGCGGCCAATGCTGCCAGAATAAATGATGAATCCATAATTACGGCAACGGAGACCAGAACCAATCCAATACCGCCCCACGTTGTGATCTCTAAGACGCGGTTAATGATCCAAGAACGAATTTTTCTTACGAACTTCATATCAGACACTCCTCATTCTGTTGACTAACCGCTTTGCGCGATTAGGAACTTGATTGTACCAGCGACTATCTACCATCTCGTTAGCAGCCCTGTGCCAATCTCTGGCATCAACGCCAGCCTTCATTCCCCGAAATGCACTAAGCCTTGGGTAGCCAAGGTTAAACATCATATTGGCTACGATTTTTTGCACCTCTTCGGGGAGGTCGTCAAAATCAGAGTACAGCCTACAACAATCTTCCAACACTGTCTCTATGTCTTGCTCGAACGCCTCAGCAACCCTTCCCTCGTCTATGGGGGTGCCAACCGGCATACCATGCTCCGGGTCGTCGTCTTTAACTAGATGGCCTACGCCAAAAGTGGGGTAACCAAGATGATCGTTATATATTTCGTATTTTATTCCCTCATCTTCTTCGAGTTCAACCCTTAACTCTTCAATATCCATTAGTCAGTCCTCCGAATTATTCTCTCTTTGTCTTTGGTTATTTCAGAGACAATCTCATTCATCCGGGTCTGTATTTCTTTGAAGTAGTCCGCTTTGTCATCCGCGCTCATCACAGAATCGGTGGAAACCTCTTTTCTAAAGCGTCGGAGTTCTTTCAACGATTCAGCCAAACTCTTGATGTAATCTGCTTCGAGAGCCACATTCTGTCTCTGTCCAATGTATTTATCTAATTCTTCAAGCCTACCCGTATTCTCATATTCGCTAACTGAACTAGAGAAAAGCATCACTTCTTGGTAAATATCAAAGAAAGACTCCACAGGCCCAGTTCCCTGACCTTCCTGTAGGAAACGGCTGAGGACAGGATACTGATCCAGCCTTCTCGCGGGCCTATCAGGCATACCAGCGGCAGACCGCATGATGCCATCTGCTGCCATAAGGGCATAGCTGCCTAAGGTTCCGGTGTATCCACGAACCAAATGATCGATATTCTGTGCGGGAACGCGAATGTTAAACTTCTCGAAAATTCCTTTAGAAGTCTCAATGGCTAAAGGTGAGACGTAATCAGGATTAACTAAATAAGGTTCTCTCTTTTCATCCCAATAGGTGACGACAGGTCTGCCCGTGAAGGAATCAAAGTTAGTCGCTGTCTCCAAGATAGGAAGCATAAATTGAGGAACCGGGTTAATAGCGAATGTACCCATGACATGGCGTTGAAGAGCGCCCCTGTTCCCTGACATTCCCGTATCGTTACGAACGGTACGCACGATCCTTTCCGGGATAACCTTGAAGAGAACACCAACCTCAAAAGGAATTGGTATCTTGAGGGCCGGGGTGTCAGAAGTTGTGTCGAGACCAAGCCACGTTGGCGGAATAATCCAGTAGTTATCCTTGTCTACTTCAGTAGCGTTTTGATACCACTCGTTGTCCTCGTCATCCATAGACGCCATAGCATACGCGGTTGACATAGCTACGATTGCCAGCGCTCTCATGTAGAAGCGCCGTTGCCTTTGCGCTTTGGTCATAGATGATGTCGTTCCCACATCGCCTCGTGTCCCACTACGATAAAGAACGTCGAGGCCCTGAATACGAGCGTTCAGGAATGGGACAACGGCAGAGAAGAAGCGGATGCCGAAAGAAGAGCCTTTGCGGCTAAAGTTGATAACATCTAGAGCTTCGGTATTGGCTGCGGCTATATTGCCACCCGTGTCTTTTAAGATTTGATTGTAGACAGAGACTCTGGTTGCGGTGTCTGAGGCCAAGGACAACTTGTCCCACTTATCCCACCAAGCTATAGGACTGAGTCCACCGCGTCCTCGCTGCCTGTTGATTTTTTTGAACAGCTTTACAGCTTCTTTGTCCTGCTTTGCATCGTAGCCGCCAACCACCCCAGAGGCCTCCAAAGCCTCAGCGCTGGCGTCTTTTGCAATTGTTTTGACAAAACCGGCAACTGTACCCGGTCCCGGTATCTTGGTGACTCCCGAAGTTGTCCAAGCGGACACAGAGTCACGCAGCATGTTTGCTGCCATAAATCCGGGGTCTTTCGTGATCAATTCACGGAGGAGGTTTGCTGGCGCAGCAATGAGGTCGAGACCCGCAAACTGGATGCCACCAGTGGCTCCCAACGAAGCAAGAAGAAGCTCGTCCTGCACTCTGTAGTACTTTGTCTCTCCGTTAACCCGAATGCCTACGACATCAGGAGTCGGCTCTACTCTATTGGGAGTGGGAATTCTCTGGGCAAGACCAAGACGTTGAAGGTCTCGAACAGCGCGTGACGCGACCACGTTAGTCAGAACAGATGTTACACCAGCGTCGAAGTTTCTGAGTATGTTGTTGATTGGGTTGTCAATGCGCTGATTACTCTTTGCTATACCAACCTTTGCCCTCGGGTTCATTTTCCTTAGTTCGTCTAACCTAGTGGCAGCGTCCTCGGCGTTCGTATAGGACTTACTGTCAGATACGTTATTCACCATCACAAAGTAAAACGGCTTGCCACCCTTCAGTTCTTTGGGAGCCTTAATGTTATAAACATTTTGCAGCACACTGTTGTTAGGAGACGCCCCATCGGGAGTGAAGATAACATCTCCGCTTGCCGTTTCCTGAGCGGTTGGTATGTCATAAATGGCACCTTCATTCTCAAAGGCTTGACGATAGAACGGAAGATAGTCCGAATTGTCTTTCCACAGTTGCGCCGCTTCGCCTGAGATCACACCGGAGTTTTCCATAACCCCAACGAAAGCATTATTCCAAAGCTGGTAGTTTCGATACGCCCGCACAATCGCCGGGTTTTTGGCCCCCTCTTCAAGTGAGAGATTGATCTCTTCCTGAGTAAAGGTTTTTTCACGCCCCTCTGCCATGAGCCTGTTGGCTCTTTTAGCCGCAGCGTACAAGTTAAAACCAGCCCAAAGACCTTCTTGTTCAATTTCTTCAAAAATTTTCGCTAAACCTTTGAGGTCTGCGGTGCTTTCGTAGCGAACAACAGTCTGCTCCCCAGTCACGGGGTCAGTTTCTATGTACTGCGTCTCTTGCTGTAAACGATCAAACGCAGCTTGGAATTTTGCACGGGCTTGATCGTTCTCAAGGTTCTCAACAATGTTCTCATTGATGGCAGTGACTTGACCGCCAAACCTTACAAGCGGGCCTATATTCAAACCAGCGGCAACAACTCCGCGCTTTCTCTCAAGCTGACCGATTGCTGAATTGACTTGAGCCTCAGCATTGATATCGGCAATTTCTTGCGCCCTCTTGCCCATCGCACGAGCACCAGCATAGTTATCAGCTATGTTACGCCTGATCTTGAGCATCACAGAGCGCTTGCTTGGGTCACTCATATCAAAAGAAGACATTATCCGCTGAAAGAATGTCTGATCTTCTGGTGTAGAAATACGATCCTGATAAATCTTTCTAGCGTCAGGAGAGAGATTGTCCTCACTGCGCTTCAGGCTATATTTTCTTTTGAGTGTAAGAACCTCGCGTTCAACTTTTGCGCTCTCTTGTGCGGAGACAGCGTTAGCCATTCCCCGCTGGATAGAAACTTCCATCTCACGAGTGCGGTCTTTTACTCGAATAGCTGGCTGAGGTACGGGGCTGCTGCTCTTACCATCAGAAGCGCCAACAAAACCGTTCTTCAGGTACATGACCTGTGTGTTTGCTAAATTCGGATTCTTTTGAGCGACACCCGGCATAACGGTCGAGACGTAGAACGGCTCAAAAATAAATACGGCAGGGTATCCAGAGCTTTCGTTCTTCCACTCCATCCTCATCTGAGGACTGCCCGTCGCGCCTTGCACCTCAGTTACCTTAAACGGGCTTCCCCCTAAGTTATTCCTGAGCGGCCAATATGCATTTAAGGCGGCTGTGGCAAGATCAGCTATGCTGTTATAGGTACCCCCTGTTCGCTTGGAGGCCTCTACATCGTGCTTCACCATATGCCTTTGGCCGAAACCAAAGGTCTTGTCACGATTACGACTAAACTTGTCAAAGCCCTTCGGCACAAAGACGGTCAAGGCTTTGTTGCCAAACAAAATCCTATGAGAGCCGTTCTCGGAGTGAGGACTTGGAGATGTTACTCTAGATAAGCTCGATGCCTCGTAGGCATCAATCGGTACACTGAACTGTTCGTTGTACCGAGAGAAGCTGTCTCTCTCTGTTAACTGCTCTCTTGAGAGACTGAATTTCGGACCTCTGTCTGCGCGGATTTCCGCATACTTTCGAGCAGCTTGGTCTGAATCTCTTCCACGCTCATTCCGGGCTTGATCGCTGTAAGTTCCAGCCGATTTGAGTTGTTCGATACCTTCTGGGGTTCTGACTTCATCGAATGTCCTTAGGTCAAATATAGCAAGCTGTTCTGCACTATCAGCAATATAGAGTGCGGTGTCAAGCTCATCGTAAATATGGACTGCATCAAGGTAGTACAGGCCATCTTCGGAGTTTAGCCACCCACCAGCGTAGGTCTCGCGATTTGTCGAGTCCGCAACATCCTTCAAGATTTCTGCGTATTCGCGCACCGAGTCAGCGTTAAGCTCATCAGCCTTAACAGTTATCTCGGCAGCCTTTACGGGAGCGACAACGTAGCCAGCAGGGGCGGGCTGACCGTCAATCGTGACGGTAAAGCCTTCAGGGTTCTGCTTGATAAAGTTAAGAAGAGTGTTCTCCGGGGTTTCACGTTGAAGGGAGTAGCGAATTCGGCTGTCGGCAGGATCGAAGGTTCCTTCGTTGAAGATAGATTTGATCTGCTCAGGTCGAAACGCAATTATTTCATTAGCCCGTTCATTTATGATGCCGTCATAACCCTGAGCCTCTAATTCATCTAACCGCCTCTTGTTGATGTAGGCTGTTTCTGAGACACCCGGAATTGTGTAAAGTCTTCGCTCCCGACGCTCGGCACGACTTTGTTTTGAACCCGGTCGAAGATAGGAATTTTCAACTATTTCTTTGACGCGGCCCCAGAAGTTCGGTTGGTTAATAACTAACGGATTCTGAAGACTCAGATAGACAGGATAGATTGACGAACCCCCAGCCTCAGCCCTCGAATAGGCCGACGCATAATTCGAGTCGGGCGTAAAGTACATACCCAACTGCCCAAACTCAGTAAGATACTCTTGCCTTTCAGTCGGGTTTGCGTCAAAGGCAGGGGTGGGATTGAATGCTTCGATATCGGCCTTAGAGCCGTGATAAACCACTAAAGGATTACCCGTCGTATCGACTACTTTACTGTTGCGGAACCAATTCCTAAAAGCCTGTGTTTCTGGTTTGGGGGCTAACGAGAACTTTGGTCTTCCGGGGTCTGATCCGGCCCCTTCACCGGACGTAATTTCATCAAGTTCGAGACCATCTTCTTCTGCTCTTCCCGTGACATCGGCGGTTTCTGTTCCGACCCCTCTCCCCACGGGCTGTAAAACATTTCCTTCGGCATCTAACTCAGTCCTTCCTTCTAAAATTCTTTCAAACGCCTGAGCGTAATCAATGTTCAGGTTATCTTTCGTGCGAACGCCCAACTTCTTGTACAGATTCTTCTCTGGATACCAAAGAATAGCCTGAAGGTCCGCGTTGGTTACGTCATACCCACTGTCGGCCATCTTTTGGCGCGTCTTGTCCATAATGCGGCGAACAGCATTTCGGAAGTTGCCCCCGGATGGGGCATCCTGAGGCTTGTTTTGCTGCGTTATGATTGCTTCAGCAGCCTTTGCCCACTCGGGCTTATTGTATTTTTTCTGACGGAATAGTGCTTGTACCTCAGGTGTCAGAAAGAGACGGTCATGCTCCAGACGAAGCTCATCAGCTACCTCGACCAAAGCGTCAACGTCGCCATCAATCTGTGCATCCCGAATGGAGGCTATCAAGAAATTGTTGCGGCTCTTTTCTGGATCGGCGTTAAGCCCCTTTAGCAGCCTGTCTGCTTGTTTTTCAACAATTTCAGGTTTGCCGATTAATCGACCAGTTGCCCGACCAACAGTCCGCATCAGCCACATATCGATAGTGACCGGAGAGAAGTTCCCGTTCAGGTTTTGATAAAAACCCTGACCGATTTTGGGGCCAAGCAGAAAAGACCCGTAAACAACGGTGTCTACGTTCTCACCACTCGGCGGCTTAAAACCAGCATCCTTTAACTGCTTAACTGTAAACTGTTTATCAAAGAAGGCTCGAACACCTTGCGGACCCATAGTGTCCAACAGATCGTTCAAAAGAGCGAAATTACTCGCCATAGACTTGCCGTGCTTGCCTTTTGAGAAGTCCTCAGGGAAGCGCTGGTTCTCACGGAAATACTCATACACCTCTGACGTATAGACCGAGTTCTCCATAACCGGAGTGTTCTGGCTTGTTACCGAGAGGGCTGCCAGAAAAGCAAAACGGGCATCAGCATCAGTCGCTATCTCAGGGTACAACTGAGACGCCACCTCAATGGCTTCCGTAACTTTCTCGCTGTACCAAGTCGCCGCGTTGCCTGTCTCTTCAAGAGCGGCAATAGCCTCAGCAGCGAACACATCAGAAAGCAGTCCGTCCTTGCTTGTGTCCGATTCGATAGCTACCGGCTTGCCGCTCAAAACCTTTCTCGACCTTTCCTGCAACAGTCGGGCAACGTACCCAGTGCTGCTTCCAGTTCGGGGCAGGAGATTGTCATTGTACAGGAGGTCGAGGACAGACAGACGACGCGCCTTACCTCGTGGAGGTAGCGCTTTACCCGCTACTTCTGCGTTATCATGTTTTGAGTCACGCGAAGAAAAGACCGGGTCTTTTGGATCAATAGGCTTTCTTGCCAAAGAATACTTGCCGTCTATAGCTGCTTTTTGTCGATCTAGAGCCTTCTTCTGCTCTTTGTTTAAGCGCAGCCTTTGCTTCACTGCGGCGGGGAGATCGGTAGCCCTGAAGCGGCGAACAATATTCCCTTCTCGCACAGTCTCGACGCCCATAATTTTTTGCGCCAGATCATCCAACTGGACCGGATACAGGGAGTACTTCCCCTCATACGCATCTATTGGCGCATCTGGCACATCCATGCCTTCGGCAGCAGCAGCCGCCTCTGCCTGTCTTGCGGCTTCTCTGTTAGCAGGAGCAACGGGAGCAGACCGTGCGCCAATCGGAGCACGTAGATTACTAAAGATTTGCTCGGCAGATGTTATTTCTGCATTGCTTAAACCAGAGCCAATGCTGCGGAAGAAGCGCACAATGCGGTCGAATATGCTTCTGGGCTTGCCAGTGACCTTGATATCCCCAGCGGCCCAGTAACGGAAAGCATCGGCAACTGCCTCTTCTTCAAGCTCTTCTTTAGAGAGTTGGCGTCCGACACGTTCTTCCGTATAGCCCTCTTCAATCTCTTGATAAATTGTTTTCTTCGAGCCTTTTATACGAGCGTTCTTTGAGTACTTAACGAGCGATGCCATATCAGCTTCGTTGATAACACCCAACTCTTTAAGAGCATGTACTACTTCGTGATTAAAGACATCTCTGAGGTTATTTTTAACTTGTGCGTCGGTCGCTGCGCCCTCTTGAGCCACATCTAAAGCGAGTTGAATAATTACCTTACCGCTGTCTGCATCAGAAAGTAGCTGACCTTCTGCCCTCGTCCCCGTCTCAGTCGTTACTGAATCAACAATCTCAACGCCGATCTTGCTGGCGTCCAGCTTCGCCGCTCTACCCGCAGGGCTGGCAGCGAACCTGTTAAGCTCATCAGTAAGGGATTGCTGTATCTCCTCGCGTCTGGATACCGCCTCAGGCGTAGGCGTGACCTCTCCAAGGCGTTCTTGGAAGGCTCTGCTACGTTCAGGGATAGAGCGCGTATCGCCCTCTTCTCGCGTGGTTTCTACGACAATACCGGGACCAAGGGTCTCACGGGCTGGCATTTCTGGCTGCGCTTGCTCTTCCCTTGCGCGGGCCTCTGCCTCTACCTGTTCGCCTCTCTCTAGAGGTGTACGGGGTCTATTAAGTCTCTCTTCGTAGAACTGCCTACTGACCCACCTATTCTTTTTTGTGGGATGCGGCACAAGATCGCCACGATCCAAGCCAGCCTGTATCAGGGATTGCGTGGGAGCACCGCGTTTCATATCGATGTTCTTGGAAACCTCAGACTTTAGAACACCTTCCTCGCCCTTGCGTTTAGCAAGAGATATGGTTGCGCTGTACTGAGGGCCTGTAAATTCGGGCGTTTGGATAACAGGCAGTGCCTGTGCGGTTTCACCGGGTATCGCTGGCAGCCCCTCGATAGCGTCGATCATGTAGCCAAGCTGAGTAGGCGACATTCTCTCTATGTTTGCGGAGCCAGTATTTCTGCGGGCAAAGCGCTCAAATCCAGCGTCTTCAACCAAAATGTTTTTAGACGCGGCAGCAGAACGCACATCTTCGACGGTGGCCGCTTCGGAGGAGGGTAACAGACCGTCGATTACCTCCTGAGAGACATTGTTATCACTGAGTTCCTCAAGGGTTACTGTGTCTTGAGCGCCAAGTGTACTGCGCCCAGTCTGGGTCCTCTTAACATTTATCGCTTGGGCTGCGTCCCCCGGAATAGAGGAGAAATCAATAGAAGGCGAGGATAGGGTTGCTCTCGCCGCTTCCAGTGTTGCGCCCGTTTCCTCAAGTTTGGCCCGCTTTACAGCCTCTGTAGCCTGTCTCTGTGTTTCGACTTCATCCTGAACAGCCATCATCTCGTTAACGGACACATTCAGCCGGTCACGAAATTCAGCCGCCTGTTCCGTAGAAGAGAAATTGGGGGAAACCCGGACACCCTGTTTAGAAACAACAAATATACCATCAGAGCTAGATGCGACCTCGTAAGAGGCTGGTGTTCCAACATCGTCAGTTACGACGACCTGCCCTTTATTAAAAGAAAGAGGCAGGTCAGAAGAGAAATTAGAAACAACGCCATCAACAAGACTTCCAATATCAACATCTGGATCGACAATCGGGACCCCTTCGTTGGAGAAATTAGGAAGAAGAGGGGTTTCTTCGGGCGCAGGAAGCGCAAGAGGCTCAGTATCTTCGTTGAAAACGGCAGCAGCATCGGCTGCAAGCTCATCTTCAGTTTTAGGTGGCGGCGGAGCATCATCCTCTACGCGGCCTTGAAATATACTTGTTCCTCCTCTGACTGTGCCACCGACGAGACCAGCGGCAACCGCGACCTCAAAATACTCATCCATAGCCTCATCGCTAGTAAGGTCCTGCCCAGCTTGAAGGCGCTGAAGAACTTGCTGCCCAATTTCAGTTGGAACTTCAGTCACTACGCCAGCGGTTCCCCCCTTTATGCCTCTTGTAAAGAGACCACCCTGCCTGATGGCCTTCGGAGTTAGTCCGCCAACAAGGAATCGGTCTGCTATAAAATCAAGAGGGGCTTGGACACCCGCTGCTAAAATAGCTGCGCCCTCGCTTACTTCCACGCGGTTACCCTTAGCAATCTCCTGCTTCTGAGCTTCTCGGTTTGATCCGTAGAAAAACGGAAGGTTGGCCGCTATACCGCCGACAACGCTGCCAATAAGTGCTCCGGGAATAGCGCCAACGCCGCCAAACGCAGCGCCGATCCCTCCGCCGACCTTGCCGCCAAGATAGGCACCGCCAAGAGTGCTACCAAGCTGCGGAACCTGAGCGCCCAAAGTCGCCGATATATAGCTAAGGAGGCCCTTCTCCTTAATATCTTTAGTCTGCAAAGCACCAGCAGAGGTTTCCTCTAACTGTTTTTTCTGAGCAGCAACAACATCAGCGCCATATTGCTCAACACCCGGAAGGTCAAAAACACCACCAAAGCCCTCTATGGCAGAGCCATAACCTTCCTGTAGAACATCAACGCCGCGCCCTATACCAGTAAGGAAGTAGTTGCCCTCAAACTCTTCAGACTGAGCAGCCGTTGGCTGTCCTGCGGGCTGGGCTGGCTGTACGGAGGCAAAGTCTTCGGCGGTAGCGAGGCCATTTTTGATCGCAATTTCCCGAAGACTATCCTGAGTCATGCCGTCAGGGACGCCGCTAATAACACGCCCGTTTGGAAGCGTTACATCCATAAATTAGAACCTATCTAGCTAGACTGCTAAACGGAACCGTTCCAGTTCCACTAGCGCCACGACCCATGCCTGATCTTGGGTCTTGGAGGATTCGACGCCTAACGTCGTCATTGGACGGAAGTTTATCAACGCCGATAGACCTAATGACTTTTGCAATGTCTTGAGGCGAAGTGTTTACTGTATCAACTCTATCGTTTGGGTTTTTTGCATTATATTGACTTATGAGTTTACGAATGCCTTCTTTTCCCTTGGTAAAAAAGTCATCTACCATACCATCTAGTTTTATTTCATAATTACTCTGACCAAAGTTTGTTGCCTTGGGTTTAACGAGCGCCATAGCCGCACCTATCGCTTCAAATTCAGAAGCGCCGGGGTTGTCCTTCTTGAAGGCATTATAGGCTCTGTCAAATAAATCCTTTTCTGCCTGAGTCTTAAACGTCCCTATTCTAAGCTGGACGGCTCTATTCTTCGCAGCGTCCTCTAGTTTTGCCTGATCCGCTGCTGCCGTTCTAAGGGACTGTTGTTCTCTGGTCGCAAGCGAGAGGAGTTGAGCTTCGCGTTCTCTTTGTCCCTTCATCGCCGCTTCACGAGCGCCAAGCATTGCGTTTCTAGCTTTCATCTCTGACTCTTGCTGCTTTGCCTCCAGAGTCTTGATGTTGACATCCAAATCAACCATCTCGCCCATAATCTTGAGACCTTGGTTTTTGACCTTTTCATCACCAGCAGTGTAACCAATCATAGCATTGGTCATCGCAACAAGAATTGGCTGGTTACCCTTTATTACGGCAGCGGCGGCAGTCATAAACGGAAGCGGGCTTTTCTCAAGAGAATCCAAACGATTTTGATAACGGTCCTTCATGTCCTTCATGCTTTGAGGGACAGGCTCATTGGCCTCAACCTTTTTAAGTTGAGTGGTGTACGCTTCAATTATAGGCTTGAACTGTTCGTTCGGGTCCGAAATAAGATCGCCGTATTTTTCCCCAATGCTGCTCAACGTGTCAACTTCGCCTATTTTCGTAGCTTCGAGATTTACATTGGGAGCGGTATCATCAGATTTAGTGGCATCGGGAACCACGGGGGAAACCACAGGAGGAACCACGGGAGGAACCACGGGAGGAACCACGGGAGTCTTCTCTCCCGGTACAGCAGACGTATCTCCCTTCACTGCCGGAGGGCCAGTAACAACAGGAGCGCCACCATCCGTAGACGGCACAATAGGGTTACTGAGAGGAACAGGCTTCAATCCAGCATGGCTATTTATCCTCATGATTTGGGCGTTCCTTACAAAATCTTTCGAATCAGGGG
>UEXM01002170.1_pt1 | contig 11624 bp, 15 predicted proteins | sample 1796661 | NCBI WGS metagenome assembly UEXM01 (sample SAMEA4772469, study PRJEB27181) | metagenome
TGGTCTTGTTATCGTAGTATTCATTTCTTTGATCCGCGATCTCTTGATCGACTTTCATCAAAATTAAATCACCACTTCTAACTACACCCGCATGCTTTCCTGTGTCTAAAACATCCGATTGCCAGTTCCCGCCAAGTTCTTCGGGTGTTACTGGTTCGTATCCTTGACGAGCTCTTTCATGTACATTTCCTGACTGATCTTCATTCAGGAGTTCATGTCGAACCCATCTATAATGCACACCCTCTGGTGGAGTTGGAGTATCCAACTTACTAGGTGGTGCCCATGTTTTCTTGCGAGTACCCGAAGCTCGCGTTGTACGGGTTGTCTTAGTAGCCTGTGTCATTCATCTACTCCTTATCTCGCCTGATTTAGGCGCATCTTTTGTCGCGCATATTCTTGTAAAGATACTCCCATTTTATTGGCAGTCTCTACTTCTGATTTAGTCAATGTGACTTTTTGTTTGCCACTGGGGGAAGTGCGCGTTCCACCCGCTACTACTTGTACTTTTTTTGCTGAAGAGTTCTGTTTAAACTTTTCAGGAAACTCTGTACGAATACGAGCGTCTAACTCGTTATAGTATTCATCAGGATCAGCATCAGGATATATTCCCTCATCTATTAGTTCCTTATGAACTATCATCGCGGCTTGGGTCATAATCTTTTCACTTTGATTATTACCTCCAAACCAGGAGTTTCTTTTCTGCCATTGCAAAGCTTTCCTATCGGGAGCTCTTTGTTGCTCTGGCTGTTTATCAGTCTCTTCATCAGAAACTTTTTGTTTAGTAGAAGCTGACTTCGCTCTTTCTTCATACTGCTTTACAACTAATGCTTCAGCTTTAATAGACGCTAATTTATCAGTAGCTTCTATCTCTTTATCAACATCACCATTTGTTTTAGCATCACGAAGAGTAGCTAGTACTTCTCGCTCTTGAGCCTTCAGTCTATCCCCATACTGCGTTACTGCAGCAAGTTCAGATTCAGCTGATCTTCCGACTAACTCTTGGCGCTCTTTTTGAAATTTTACTTTCTCATCTTCGAGTGCCTGGAGCTTTTCTTCAAGCTCTTTACGTTGCTTGACAAGTCTTTTAATCCGCTTCTCAGCTCTTTTGCCATACATCTTTTTTTCATCAGATTCTTCCTCATCTTCAGCTGGAGTTTCCTCAGTAGTATCTTCTACTAATTCTTCTTCATCAACTTCAGTTTCGGGAGTTTCTTGTTCTGGAGCATCTAGCTCTTCAGAAGACGTTTCTGTTTGGCCTTCTTCATCAATCTCAATCTCGAGTTCATCCTCTTGACTAAGCTCTTCTTGTTTTGGGTCTTCTATCATATTACCTCCGTCAGTTGCGAACTGCGTTTATACGCTGTGCCAATATAATACCACACATTGTGGTATATTTGCAAGTGTTTATCTGTGCTTTATTTTTTCTGGCTTAGGTACAATTGCGACTACTTCGTCATCATTGATAATAGAATAATCTTCATTATCACACTTAAACTTTAGTCCTACGTACTTTCCTGTCAATACAAAGTCTCCAGGTTTACACCACGTGGTGCTGGATCTGTTCATGTCTTTATAACATTCTGAACCCATATCTATTACTTCAGATACTACGCAAGCGAATCTAATCATCTCTCTTGTTTGCTCTGAAAATATTACTCCACCAGTAGATTTCTCTGATGGTTCCCAAGGTTTTAGTAACATCCTATAACCCTGTGGTTTTGGTAGATCTTTACTCATTTGTGCCTCCTGCTATTTCTTTATATAGCTTATGATACTCTGTATGCAGACGATCTTTCATATCTGCCAGAGTCTGTCCTACGCCTACTAAATATTTATAGTTAGCGTAATCTTCTGCACTCCCATTTATTAATTGAGTATTATTGACTTCTATAGCCTCACTCAAAACTTTGTCCATTCGTTCCTTATATACTTTAGTCTGGTCTAACATTGATCCTCCTGTAAAAAGGGGGGCACCTTTAAATGCCCCTGTTGAATATATTATAACAAATTATTTCTTAGATGACAACCCTGATAATGGGTTATTTAAAGCTTTGTTTATCTGTAAGTCAAGACTATCTTCGATAAGCTTTAGCTCATCAAATACTTCTCTTGTATCAGCTTTTTGCCTGTCCTCTACATCATTAACTATTTCTGTAATGTGTCTGATGTCACCATTCATTTGACGCAAATCTGCTTTCATGTCTGTCTTCAAATCCCTGGCTACTGAAGCCACTAGATTAATCTCATCTAGAATCATGTCTAGCTCTGATTTTAAAACAGCAAGTTGTTCGTCATACTTTGATAAGTCAGGCGCTGTATACTCTTGCACCTGTGCTTTCATTGTAAGGTAGTCATCATAAAATTTATATCCAGACCAGCCACCACCTACAATGGCACCGATCAGTGAAAGTATAATGAAGAATTTCCCTCCAGAAAACTTCATTCCTTGATACTCAATACTGGGCATTTATTATGTCCTCCATTATTTGTCCTTGTTCTGCTATAAATAAACCACTGTATGGATCATCTATTACTTTATTCAAATACTCATTAACATTTGTATCTTGTATTGTTGATTGAGTATCGAAAAATGTTTTAGTATTGCCTAAGATTTGCATTACTATTAATGTTTTCATTTGATTTGATTCGTCATATCTTGCTTTGTCATTAATCTTTTTTACTATTTTTGTTGCAGCTTTTTCTTTAGCAGACGGTTGTTTTACTGGCTCTTCTGCTTCTTCAGAATTTTCTACTTCAGCTTCTTTCTGTTCAGAGGTATCGTTATTTTCTGGAGTAGGTTCTTCATTTGCTTTATTGTCAAGTTCGTTTGTTTCTTCTTCTGTCGGTTGCTCATCTACTGCCTCCTCTACCTGGGCTACTTCCATTTCTATTTCAAGTTCCATTTCAGCTTCTATTTCTACACTAGCAACTTCTGGTTCTGGAATATCTAATTCAAACTCTTGTATCTCTAGTTCTACAGTTTCATATGATACTTCTTCTGTCTGTGATTCTATAGGAGCAAACTCTACATCTCCTGCTTCATCTACAGTAATATCATTAAACTCAATTACTTCTGTTGCAAACTCTATTTCTACAGGATCAAAAATATTAAGGTAAACTATTTCTTCCACTGAGGTGATTTGTTGTTCAACAATTGTATTAATAACATTGTAAAATACATTTACTGATACATCATCAAATAAAGGACCAACAGCAAGATTAATATCTCTACCACCTATTTCAATTTTTAAACTTTTTAGAACGCCACCGAAATCGAAAGAACCGTTATAAGATTGGTAGCCTGTTGATACTCCAGATTCAGACAAGATGTCAGTACCTGAAAAGACTTGGCTAGTTCCGTTAAGTCCTGTAATGTGCATGTATATTCTATCTTGAGCATCTTGTTTGTCTACCTCTATTGTATATTTAACTTTTCCACCATTATCTATTTCTAAATCAGATATGTCAATAGTGTTGGTAAAGGTTGTACCCATACCTGAAACACCCATAATAGATGTCGAATTACCACCACCTGTTATCTGTGCACATTTATCTGCACCTAAGCCGTAGCAAGAGTTACCACTAGGAATATTTGCAGGTCCTTGACCACCCCAATCGTAATCCATATCCCCTTCTTTAGTTGTAGTGACATAGTCATTATCACCATCAAGAATATCTCCTGAATCTTCGTTAGTGACTGTGGTAGTGGTAGTAGTTACAGTAGTTGTGGTTGTTGTAACAATTTCTGTACCTTTGTCTTCTTCAACAATATCAACTTGAGTATCTTCTGTGATTGTAACGCCAGGAATACAAAGTCCTTCGGCATCAATTAAACAAGCTGCTTTAGAAGATAATGATGCCAGTAGTAATAATAAACAAAGCTTTATAAAGAGCAATCTGATCTGCATTACTAAACTCCTGTGTTTCTGGTTCATTTGCTACTATGTAATCTATTTTATATTTACTTCCATCAGGAATACTCTCTGGATTATTCATCCAGCTTTCTTGAGCTTCAGTTCCTATAGCCCCATTGTATGGACACGGGGTTCCTGCATCTGTCATCGCATCAAAGACTCGAGGGTCTTGACACAATACAGATACTGCAGCAACTTTCATTCCCATTGAATACAATGATCTAGATAATTTTAAATTTTGACATAGCTCATCATCTATTACGTAACCTGTAGCAAAACCTAAAACATTATTTTGCACACTAGAGCCAACTCCAACTTTACAAATATCGCTATTAGAATTAATTACGGATGGAGCATTAGCTGTAGGCGGTGTGGAGTTTGTAACTACAGTTGAGGACACCGTGTTGGTTTCAGCTTTTACATCTGTAGTAACAGCTACAAATGTGAACGCAAACAATATAAAAAATAATAGTCTAAGTTCTTTCATCACCACTTGCTTTTATCAGCCCAGTAAGCTGCAGACATTTTTCCTTTTGCAATATTTTTACCATGTCTTGCTTTGAATGATTTTCTTTTAGCTTTCATTCTAGCAGATTCTCCAGCTTTAGGTTTGCCAGCAGTGCTAGCTCCTTGTTCACCGTATCTAATTGTTTTAACTTTGTCGCCTTCTTTAGCAACTACTACGTGAGATTTCTTTGGATGGTTAGGCGTTCTCTTTGGTTTATTAAACCCTGACACACCTGCTCTAGCTAGTCTAGGATCTTTTGGCATTACATATTTTCCCTTCTGATTGTTACCTTTGCTTTTTGTATTCCATCTTTTGCTAAGTCCATAGCGTCTTTAGCTTCTTTGCGTTGTCTTTCTAAATCTGTATTCTCATCATTGATCATAACTTTAGCTTCTTCTAATCCCATTTCATCTGAATGAATCTTAGCGTCTAATGCAAGTTTAGCTTTACGTAATTCTAAATCAGCTTGTTGGATTTCAACTTGCTGTTCTGCTACACTTTTCTTTTCGCCTGCTAGTATTTTAGCTTTCTCTTCATCAAGCTTCATTATAGAATCAGAAGCATTAGCTGTAATTAAAGCAATTTGATTTTCCATTTCAGGAGGTAAAGGTTGTCCAGCCATAATAGCTTGTTGCAGTTGTGGATCTTGTACCATTTGTATAACTGAATTTCTATACTTCATCGCTAAGTGATCCTGTATATGTGAAGCCAATGTTTGTGTCATTGGAGCATTTTCTTTATACGCTGGGTTGTTCATTAGAGAAGCGTGAGCTACTATATGAGCATCATGATTTTGATCAGGTCTTGGTTGTAATGGTGCCCCCTTCATAGCCGCCATGTTTTCTGAAACAGGGTCAGCAGATATAGGCTGTTGCTTTTGTTTTAAATATCTTTGAGGTTCTTCAATACCCATTGCCGTAAACAATTCCATGCCTATTGCTTCCATGTTGTAAGCAGCAGGATTTTGTTGAGCTATCTGCATTACTGCATTTACTTTAGCGATACGGTGTGCTTCCGTTGGCATATTAGGATCTGACACAGGTATAACATCAATAGACTTTAAATTAAAGTCTTCTCTGAAAACTTGTTGTGCACCACCTGCGACCTCGTAAGGATACATATCAGGAAGATACTCATGATCTAGTCTCGCGAGTATTCGCAGGTCTTTGGATTGAGCGTTATGCAGACGCTTGTGCACTGCTGAAAATAACTTTGAAGATTGCTCTAACAAAGCCATAGTAGTTCCCACTGGTCCATAGTTAGAAGCGTTTTCTACTATGTTGTCAGAGGAGTCAGCAAACTCTTTTGCAGCATTAACTACATACTGCATTAAATTGTATAGGGTACCTGAAGGTTCTTTAAATGGTAAAGGCTGTAGAGACTTGCCTAAGTCACCCGCAGGACTATTTACTTCTCTCCACTCACCAGGAGCTATAGGCTCATCAGGCGCAAGCACTCGAAGTCCATGTGCTTTAAAACCACCAGGTAAATTTGCAAACGTACCAGCATCTATCAATTGTCTCATTGATGAAGTTGCTGTTTTTGTTAAACCTCCAATTAAGTGAATGTAACCATAACCATAAAAACCTAAACCAGGAATCATGTAATAGTGAGTAAAATATAATTTCTTTTCTTTTTTGACATCGTCCTCATCCCAGTTTCTACGAATAGCTAGTACTACTCCTTCATCTGTCATGTGGACAATGTATGGTAATTTTAAACCGTTAGGATCTTCAAAACCAGGTAAGTCTAAGTTCACGTGCATCTCTAAGATTTCAACACGTTCTGTATCTCCGAAAGGTTTTGTTATTCCTAAAACTTCATTCGATGCATCTTCTGCATCACTTTCTGATATGCTGCTTTCATCAACTTCTACGTCTCTAAAAGTTCCAGCCATCTGAAATTTTTTAATTTCATTCATAGACATTGAGTATCTATGTGTAAATCTTTCTGCAGTCTCTAGGTCAGACGCAAAATAGTCTATATAAAAATCTTGTGCTTTAATATATTCTGTTCTTGGACGTTGTAAAGAAATATCCCAATAAGTTTTTTTAAATGCTGAACCATATAAAGAAACATAAAATAATAATCTATCGAGTTCAGGTCCATACTCTGGCATTTGAATCTGTGTTTGGTAATTCATAAAGTGCCTTACACGATTTGCTTGCTCCATCTTTTGTGGAGTTTGTGATCCTACAATACGTGTACGGATAGGTCCTTCTGTTGGGAATAATTCTTTATAAGCTTTCGCTTGAAACTTTACAACTGCCTGTGCTAGTACAGGATGTGATGAAGATGCTGCTCCTGGAAAAGGTTCATCACTATCTTCTGATTTAAAACCTAAAAGGTCTACTCCTTCTTCTGCAATTGAATCGTACTCACTTCTTGATTCTTTATCTCTTTCAAATGAATCTTGTAATTCAGATCCAATTAAACTAAGATCTGATTCGTCAATTATTTCAGCTAGGTTAGCATCATGAGATGCTTCCATTGCATTATCCTCCATGTCATCAAACAAACCCATAGCCTCAGCTTCTTTCATGAGAGCTTGGTTTTCTAATGTTACTTCTGCACCGCCATCTTCGTTGACAGTAACTTCTTCTTCTGCTGGAGTTAGTTCATCAAAGAGAGTTAGATTCTCTCCCTCTGGGTTATTTATAATTTCTTCTATTGCCATGTATCAATCCTTTAATAAAAACGTCTGCGTTTTCTATTATATATACTTTCATCCCCCAAGTCAAGCCATGAATTATCACTGTGCTCTAAATACCCTCCATTTCTCACATACAAGACTGCTTGTGTAACGGAGTCTACAATATCATCATGGGGTCCTGATGGAAATTGCCTACATTCTTCTATTACTTCTTTACTCCAAACTTTACTAAGTGGAGCGTATATTCTAGAATTATGAAACAAAGAACTAACAGCATATGCTCTAGATACTTTGTCTCTATCTGGCTGGTATTCTTGAATAGGTAGTCCAGCTAATCTTAGATCTTGTATTAATGATTGACCTGAAGCTTTTTTCTCAATAACTATAGAGTCAGGGTTGTGTTTTAAATATTTCTCTACAGCTTTTTCACGCAGTGTTGGAAAATCCCAGCGACCTTTCTCCATTCCTAGCAGAACCATGTTCGCTAAACTAATATCATCTTTTTTAAATATACCCCATGTAGTCACAACAGAGTAATCTGCAGTATTTTTAGTAGAGAACGCTGTATCCCAAGACTGAATAATAAAATCACACTCTGGTGGGTCTTCACTAGACCAATCTTGCCAGTAATCTACTTGAATTATACCTCCAGATTCAGAAGATGGGCTCTGTAAATACAAAGCATCAAACTTAAAAGGCGGAGTATTGTTTTTTGTACGCACAATATCGTCTGTTGTCCAACAAAATCCTGCAGGTCTGTCAGGTGCAGGCCAAAATGATTCACCAATCTTAGGTGTTGGGTAGGATTTTTCTAAATATCCTTGATCTATCAAATCTTTGCGGGCAGTTCCTAGTTGAGATGCAGATTCTGCAGTATTTAATGCAGGAATCCTAACTACATTCCACTTATCTGCTAATGGAGAAGCTTCTTGTTGCTTTAACAAGTGCCCCGCCAAGTCATTTTCGTGCCATCTTGTCATAACTAGCACAACTTTTCCGCCTGGCATCAATCTTGTACGCAAACCTGAAGCATACCAGTCATTCAATTGGTCTCTTCGCGTCTTAGAAAACGCATCTTGCTCTGATATAGGGTCATCAATGACAGCAAGGTGTGCACCAAAACCTGCAATACCAGATCCAGAACCAGCAGCTAAGAAACTTCCAGCTACTTTCCCTTCTGTTTCTAATGCCCAGGAGTTTGCCGCTCTATTATCTTTACGAATTTTTACTTTAGGGAAGATAGTTGTGAATGCTGTGGTGTTTATAATGTCTCTAATAGTTCTACCGAACTTAGTAGCTAGATCGTCTGAGTGAGATACTGCTATCTCTTGCCAATAAGGATTACGACCTAGCGCCCAAGCGGGGAAATATGTTGATGTAATTAAAGACTTAGATGAACGCGGAGAAACAAAGACCATAAGTCTATCTGTTTCACCTTTCTCTAATCCCATGAGTTCATCACAAAGTAAACGGTGATGCGGACCCACATTAAATGATGGGTTCATTAACATTACAAAAGATAACAAGTCATCACGAGCTTGTTTGACAGCTAGTCTTGTAGCTGCATCTCTGTCTGCTAAATTAATCTGACTTGATAAATCCAAGGCCACCCCACAAAATTAGTTGTGAATAAATATCAATGGGTTCTTTGCCTGTGTACGGTTCTAGGTTTGGTGTTAAAATCATTTTTTGTCTCCTGATACAACTTTAAGTTTGGGTGTCGCGATTCTTGTAAGACGTTCAATATCTCTTTCGATATCTTCATCAGAGTTACCTGATGCAAATGCATTCATAATGGTAGTCTCATTAACTGTCTTATCTGTCCACAGTGCTTTGTGTTTACCCAGTAGCTCTAAACTACGAATAGCCGCATTGAAGTCGCCCTCTTGTTCTGTTCTATCTGCGATTCTCACTAATCGTCTTAGGATATCATCTGCATCAATTGCTGCCCGTTTAAAGGATGTTTCTTTCAGCTCTTCAATTCTTTTACGTATGATGTCATGTTTTAAAAACTTATACGCATTACGCTCTGCAGATAACTTACCATAGCCCGCTCTTTTTGCCGCAGCTATAGCGTTTAGATCTTTAATAAATTCAGAGCAGAAAAGTTCCTGCTTGTCTGTCAACCCTCTTTCGTTCTTTGCCATGAAAAAATTATAACATATTAACCCTTGAATTAGCAAGGGCTAGCATGGTACCATTTACATAACTCGTTTCACACGAGTCTCCTGTAATAGAGGGGGCTTTAAAACATCGCCCTCACTCGATGTGCCCCCTCGCCAAAGGTAAACCGCATGGGTCATCATAGAGTAATATCCAAAGAAAAAATAAAAAAGAGAATTTTGCGGCTGCTTTTGGTATTGTCACATGGGCTTAGTCCTAATCAATTTGCTTCCCTGCTGGCTGACTTTATTTCAGAAGGGGGCACGCGAAAATCAGACAGGGTAGATCTCAGCCTCAAAGAGTATATAGACAAGTATAAGCACACTCCCTGAAACCGTGGGAACGTGGGAACGTCCTTTAAAAAAAGTCTAAAATTTTGCTAAAATTTTTTCTGCTGCATATGTGCATGTGCATGTCTTTAGTTTTTTGGGGGTGGGGGGTAGTTTAAAAGAGGGTAGGGTGTGGAATAGGTCTAGTTCTAACGCCAAAAGTCAACGCCTCACGCCCCCACGATCACGATATGCCTCCCTATATGCTGAAAAACCCCTGCGTCAAAACGCGCATATACTTCTGTTTGCCTTTGTGCCATAATGGAAACATCAACAAAGGAGACGAAAAAAATGGAAAAGAAAAAATTTAGACTAACAGACAGAACAAGAACAGGAATGATGCGACAGATTGACGCACACAGCCGAAGAACTAAAGTGTCGCACCTATACAAAATAGCTAAGGTGGGTAAACTGTGGATAACTCACCCAACCAGAGCGACAATATAGCACAGGGTATGCGATAAGGGGCAACTGCCCCTTATCAGATAGTCTGCGACAATATGCCGATTGACTAATAATCGATTGGTGATACAATCAAGACTAGAAATACAGATGCGTGAAAATCGTAGGCAACCCCATGCCCAAAAAAAGGTGCGACCTTATGCCACATGAGCGAATTGTCGCAGTAATTCAGTCATTTTATATATACAATATGACAACTACTACTGTTACATTTGTTTACATTTCTTAAGTAACACATAATTTTTAGATGTGAGATACTGTTAACAGAATTAAGAGATAACCAATAAATAACAACTTAGTTATTAACTAATAATCTTTTATTATTATCAAAATTCTTAAATAACTACTGCGACAGAATGCACATTTAATTTTAAAATTATTCTGTCATACTGAAAGAACAATAAAACAAAGGGGTAAAAAATGGCAAACAGAACTTTATATATGGACTTGAACGGCAAATTAAAAAGAGGGTTTGAGAATGGACAAAAATGGAAATTTAAGTCGTCAAATCAGGAAATGAGATACGCTTTAATAAATGCGGTATCTTATAGAAAAGCGAAAGCACACAAAGACTACGAATATTGGAACAAGTTAGCTAGTGCCTAACATGTGACAATGTGTCAAATTGAATTGATCTAGCAATTTGATACACTACTAACAGATCAAAAAAGTGAGGTACTAAAGATGTTATTTGATAAGCTGAATATTAAAAAGCTGAGTAGGAAAGAATTAGTAATACTGCTCCAATCTATGAACTTTTATATAGAACAAATTCATGGATACGATACACCAACCCCTCTTGATGTTTTCCTTGATAGAATTGAGGAACGAATACAAGAATACGATAATAAAACAATTAATTAGATATGAAGCTAAATCCTAGTTTCCTCCTTTTCAAATAGGATTTGGCTCTATACCTAAAGTATAGAAGAAAGAGAATAACATGAGTAAAATTGTTAATGTATTATATGGTAGTTTTATTGACTATCCTAAAGTATTCGGAAATGTAAAAGCTACTTACGAAAGCGTATCAAAATATCTAAATACAGAAACCCCTTATTTAGATAGGAATGGAGTGCCTTACCCCGCAACCTATTCACGATTTAATGCTATGTATAAGAAGCAAGGATTTATAACAGTGTATACTGATGCTAGTTTAAATCATCAAGAATGCTTACAGGTACAAGCTACAACTATGAACGAGGGAGCGTAATGCTCTTTAACAAAAAAGTTAACTTAGAAAACTTTATTTCTAATGCGACAGAATGGCTACTTGTAATTACTTCGGTATTTGCTACAATCCTAGCTATATTTTTAATAATAATAATGAGGTATTATTCATGACAGAAACAAAACAAACACTACTAAAAACTCTACGAAATACTACTTGTTTGACTTTAGATAAATCATACTATGATGTATTAAAGTTTATGCGTTATTCAAGTATACTCAATACATCTTCAGATGATATAGAAAAATATTTTAAAGTATCTGGTGATATAGCAGACTGCTTCAACCTTATGGATACAGTAATTAAAGAAACAAAACGTCTATATATAAATCTAATCCCTACACATGAGATGTCTAATGAAGAA
>UEXM01002893.1_pt1 | contig 11617 bp, 9 predicted proteins | sample 1796661 | NCBI WGS metagenome assembly UEXM01 (sample SAMEA4772469, study PRJEB27181) | metagenome
GTATATAGCTGCATAATTTCGTAATTTAAGGCGATAATTTCTTCACTGTCCAGAACATTTTGATAAGCCTTGATTTTAGAATTATTATTTTTTGCGTGGGTCAGAATATCACTGAGTCCATAGTCTTTATTTTCTGAAAGGAAGGAAAATCTTTTTGCTACAGTAGCTAGACCAAGACCCTTGACACCCTCAAGGTTGTCTGATTTATCGCCTGTGATAGCACGAGCCCAGGCAAAATTCCGAGGGTGAATATTGTACTGCTCCAAGATGTTATGCTTATTTAAAACCTCTTCATTCTTTCCAGGGCGAACAAGAACTGTCTTGTCGTCACATAACTGAATAAAGTCCTTATCATTGGAGATGATCAGCTTTTGCCATTCGGCGTACTCGTTACAGTGACACAGCCACGCAATGATATCATCAGCCTCCACACTTTCCAAAGAAAGTTGGAGCACTGGCAGGTTGTCTAGATATTCTGTTAGCTTTACCAATTGAGAGTATTTGTTCTCTCGCTCCTCTTCAGCATTGGCAAAAGTGTATTCTCGATTAAGGCGGGGTGCCTTGCGACCAAGTTTATAGTTCTTATTCTTTTCTCGGCGCTTCTGAGAGCCGCCCGGACCTTCCCAACAAATTGCTACTCGATCAGGCTTAGCACGGCGAACTTCTTTTTGTAAAGATCGCATAAAACCAGTCAAGCCGCCAATAGGACTGCCGTTAATGTCTAACTGAGGAGACATAACATAGTTTCTAATGAACATGTTCTGTCCGTCAATAATAAGTAACCGCTTCATTTCTCTTCTCCATCAAACTCTAATATACCTGTTCCGTAGTCAGTCGTAAATACTGCTTTCTTAAAACCATACTTACTGATGAGACCTTGGCACATCTTACAGGGGCAGGACATTCCTGCCTGCTGGTTTCTGCCTTTGCGAGCCACGTAAATGGTCGCACCTTTTAAATGCTCTTTGTTCTTTACCTTGAGAATTGCGTCCATTTCAGCGTGGATAGTCCGTGTGAAAACTTCGCCGTCCTCGTCAATACCTACGGAGTCAGGATGGGTCTTATCCCGGTTTCTGCCAACAGATAGAACCCGACCCGCTTTTACAATAACAGCAGCGTGACGGTGCTGAATGTCTTGGCTATAGTCTTCTCCGTCGATGCGGCGAAGAGCCAGCTTGAGAAACTTGTTGCGGATCTCGGTTGTCGGGTCGGATTCCATCGTTGATTCATTCCCTACTTCTTCCCTATTCTATACTCATCCTCTAGAATGTCAAGAACTCTTTTGCGAAACTTCTTGTCCTCTAAGAGGGCGGGGAACTCTTTGCTTTGGAACTTTTTATCTTTCCCGTCAACACTGATAGTATACCAAGCGCCGCTGCGAATACAGCCAGGCGTGCCAGCGATAGCACTAAGCCAGGAACCTTCATCATCAACGCCAACACGGTCGTTAGCAAGGTCAAATAATACATCAAACTCACAACTCCTTGGTGATGGTCCGAAGCGAGACTTCATGGTCTTGGCACTGGTGTGAAAACCAATAACCTGCTTCTTCTCGTTGAGGATCTGTCCGTTGGCTTTGCCCTTGTGTTGGGTCAGCCAGATACGACTGGAAGCGTGATAGGGAAGTGCCTTACCTCCTGGCTCCACTCGGTTGTCTCCAAACATCACGCCGATGTTGGTCTTCAACTGGTTTGTGAAAACCATGGCGATCTGCTCTTTACCGAGAGTCTCCGTTACTTTCCGCATACCTTTGGCTAGTGCCTTGGCTGTCAGACCGATACGGCTGTTGGGATCATAATCACCTTCAACCTCGGCTTTGACTGGGGTTCCAGCAACGCTGTCCCACACAATACAAACCAAGCGATCAGGAGCCTTCTCACGAATCAGTCCGATCAGTCGCTCAATACTTTCGAAAACCTCTTCAATTGTCCCAGGCTGGACATACATGAAATTCTTCTCGGTGTCCAAGCCCAACTGACCCATGAAGTCTGGGGAGGCTGCGTTCTCTGTATCAATGTAGATTGCCAAGCCGCCCATCTTCTGAGTGTTTGCCAGGATCTGAGTGACGATAAGACTCTTGCCGCTCGCAGACTCACCAGCGATTGTGGTGAGCTTGCCAACAGGGATACCGCCGTCACGACGGTTAGAGATAATATAATCTAATAACGTCGAGCCCGTAGAGATCCACGTCTTAACATCAGTCGGGTTGTCACCATGTAAATCATAGGCGATGTTTTCTTTTGTTGCTTTATTTAATTCTTTGCGCAGTTCATCTGCGAGAGTCTTTGTCATATTTATCTCCAAATTGGAGAGGCACCTGTAACCCCGTGCCTCCCTGCGGGCTGACGGGTCAACTACGCCAGTAAGTCATTAAAAGCGGAATCGATATCGGTCACGCTCTCAAGGTTGTCATCCTTGGTATTTGTGGCAGGCTTATTGTAACGAGTAGTTTCGTTACCGCCCTCTGAAGTATCCGTTTCTCCAATTGTATCTTTGAGAACTTTCTCACACTGCTCAAAAGTCGTGCGGTCAAAGACCTCATCCCGGTTTGGAAGGGACTCTAGAAGAGTAGCCACCTGCTCTTCAGTATCCGCAAGCTTGCTAGTGCGGCGCATTGGGCGCACATCAGTGGTCGGGAATGATTGACCCTGCTTCTTGCCATAATCAAGACGAAGATCAGTTACCTTCTCAGTGTCAGTGATGTCACCGTACTCAGGATCAAGGACTACATCAAGTAGTGCTTGGTAAGTGGTGCGGGAAAAGCCCCACCAGCGAACGCCCTTGTCCTCTTCGCCACGAACGACGATGGGAGCGAAGACTCGCATCTTAGGCCAGAAACGCTTAGCGGCTTCCTTCGATGCATCGGTGTTCTCGTTCCAGAGATCAGTACCATACTGAGCAATGGGGTCATCCTCGCCAAAAGTGCGGGGACTCAAAACAGTGGTCTTGCCTTCGAGACCCATGCCGTAGTGATAGTAAGCCTCGAAGAAAGGATCACCACCCTCGGGGCACACTAAGCGTACCTGATGTGTTCCTTCGTCAGGCTTCCAGTAGTAATCATTAGTGTCTCCACCACGATTAGTGAGAGCAGCGTGCTTCTGCCGCATCTTGTTTAAGTCAATACCCATTATTTTCTCCTTTGCTGGTTAGTTGACCTTGAACACATAATACCACACGCCCAGAGCGTGTAAAGCTTTTTATTGATGTTTTTTTGTTTCCGTCAAGAAATTAACGGGTTAGGAAGAGGCCCTGCCTTGTGTCACCTTATCAAACAACATTAGCGAAAGATGGACTGGTGCGTATAGAATAGCTACGGTGAGGTCAAAATATTTTGAAATCATTTATTCTTCGGCTGGCTCATCTTCGATTTTGAAGATTTTGCTGACCTCAACTGGGTGGACTGTAAGTTCACTGCCCGTGGTAAGAAGAATAGAATTCTCATATTCAGCCCAGTCCAACTTTAAATGCTTGCCTGTTTCTCCGTTGTGCTGGAGAGCGACTGCCTTATTGAGGGCATTAATTGTGTATAGGGTGTTTGTTTGCTTCTTGCGATGCATACGCATAGTAAACAAACGTGGGTTAAAGGGCTTCCCCTTTTCCACTATGGCATTATAAGTAATGATTTTTTTCTCTGGGTCGTTCTTGTCCTGTAGGAGAAAAATCAACTTGTTAGTAATTTCAATATTATTGACGATGAATTCCACTTCGTCCTGAACCTCTTCGTCGCTCACTGTTTTCATAAAAGATGCGAGCAAAACTCCACGCTTATTGGTCATTTACTAGATTCCTCTTTTTCTTAGTCAAGACTTCTTTATATAGTTTGCGATGAGGGATTTTACCCTGTAGCGAAGTCCTGGATATGTGAGGAGTAAGCAACACACAGTACAATAAGGCTATCAAGGGTCGTCTCATAAACGGAAAAACTTGAGGAAACCTCCTCTGTCTTATAACCCTTGACGTGAGCTTTGATGCGTTTCACCAGAGAAGTGTCTTCACTAAGATCTTCTTTAGGGATGCCATAAAAGAAGTGAATGTCCTTAGCTTCCTGTAGCGGAAACAACAAATTAACCCCCTGATTTCCCTCTTCCAGTGAAGAGATTCCGTAGGTAGCAACACGTGCTGTAGCGTTAGGGTTAATCTTATTAGCCAAAATGGGATCTGTATGATTAAAAAAGTTGACCATGGCCACGACGTAAGCGACAAAATAGGAGAGAGTTTTTTCGTATTTATCAATAGGCACTTCACCAGCCATGTCCTCGATCTGAGGCTTGTTGACTAAAAATATATTTTCAAACAGACCAGAGCGAGCATATTGCTGGAGTATGTTGAAGGCTATCTTATCATCCCTCTTTTGTGCCTCAGATATCATCTGCCGATCTGGCGTAATATATAAAACACTGAGGGAGGCGTGGTTCATAGCCTGAAGTACCTTTAGGGCACAGCCGGTAATTGGCTCGCCACCCTCAAGTATAAGCAACGCTTTATCTTTCTTCTTTATAGAGCGTAAATAAACTTGTACTTCTTCTTCGTCAAGGTTCATCTCAAAATCAGACATATCCCCTAGGCGACCAATAGATAGGCTACCTCTCTCATCGATATCTGTATCAATCTTATATATCCGATATTCAGGGTAGGTCGTTAGTTCCTCTGCTATAGCACAACCAAGCTTACCCAGTCCAATAACCTTATCCAAGTTGTATATCCTTCATAGAACCTAGAGTTTCACCTCTTTTTATGTTTACCATAAATTTACCAAAATCTGTGGACCTCATAAGCATAACCAATGACTTAAGTAGGTTCATGTCCTCTTTTTTCATGTCGATTACCACAGCATCATGGATCAGGAACGCAATATGAGACCCTGTTGACTGGGTGCGCAATAAGTACTCAAGCTTTAGAGCCTGCTTTAGGGTCAGTTCTGCTGCGGTAGATTGGACTAAGTAGTTCAGAGCGTGATGCTCACTTGTGTTTGAGATTACCTTCTTAAACGGTGTTCTAACTGCGTTGCCGTCCCAGTATTTATCCAGTAACTGGCTTTTCTGATAATACTCTTCTAGCTTTGCCATCTCTGTAGCGTCAGCAGCCGTCTTAGAGCCATACAACCAAGCAAAAAATGCTGTCTTAGCTTGGTCTCTCGTATTAATTTTTGTAAATATCTCTCTGAGGTGATAATCATGAACATCTTCATCCGGTTGCCTATTGCCCAGAAGACCCAAAAGAGTACGCACCTCAGCGCCGTTAAAATCCAACTCCACAAAGTAATCGTTCTGGGGTTTTACCGCTGAACGGAATTCTTTACTCATTGTGAGAATCGGCACACTGCCTTTCTTGGTGGTTAGTCGCCCTGTCCTTGTGCCAAACTGATTATACCTGACATAAGGGCTTGCTGATAAAATATTCCTAGCATGGTTCTTTAGTTTTGGATGTTCGATATATGAAGAGACTCTTCGGGTATCGATATTTACTTTTCTATTGCTAATGTCTTCCAACATCATGGATACATGCTTATAAAATTGGTATCGCTCTGGCCTCTTGACGTTTTTGGAAATGTATTCGGTTACCTTATTCTTTACTTCGCAAAACTCAACCAGGAATCTCTTGGGAACGAGGTCAAAAAAGCAATTCTCATCTGTATTTACTTGTGAGATGGCAAGCGACCTCTTAAAAGCTAGTATTTTTTTAGATACATCATCCCAGTCATCTTGTAGGTATTCGGGTATTGAGTCCTTTATGGACTTACCCTCCAAGTATAAAGAAATATATTCCACATCTAGATCCCGTAAATAAGGGGCATATTTCCAGGTCTCTTTCAGTCCTGGTGGGAATACCTCAGGGTCAAAGATTAACTGATCATCAACATAAATACCGACGCACTCGGTCTTATCATCAAGAGTTTGAAATAACACTATAGCCTCACTCAGGAAGTATTATATCGCCAATAAAGTTTAATGTTAATGGGTCGAGATCTGCTGGACCGATATATTCCTGTTGGATATGTCCTAGTGCTCGGAAATAGGCGGTCTCGGAATTCATGGGTTGAATTAAGTTGTATAGATTCATTGCCTGTTGGATTTCGTAAGTTTTTCTCTTTAGGGGGATGGAGTACCGGCGCTCCATGGTGCGAACCACATAGTAAGTTTTCAACTTCCACCTATCCGAATAGAGACTTTTAAAGTCCTCCTCGGTTATTTGATTTCTTTGGACTGAGATATTCACGGGAGGACAGTCATCAATTGTTGAGCCTAGTTTTTGTATAGTGGCAGTGGGGCGCACAGCAACATAGTAGTTGTAGAAGTCAAGAAGATACTTTTCAAAAATATCAATATCTGAGCGCCAGGTCTCTGTAAAATCTTGGTCATACAAGGTAGTGAAAGTTTGGTATGGCGAAGATCGATCAAAGGAAGGAACCCAGCCGTTACGAGTCTGGTCTTTAAATCTTCGGTAGCCGGGCTCAAAGGCAGGCGTACCATTCGAATCTTCATACTTGTAAAAAGCAATATGGCGCACAACATCCTCCAGTCCAAGTATCTGAGAAAAACCATAAGCCCTGGGTGGAAGCTCTACATCTCCAACTAGAGGGTCGCACACATATTCAACATTATTATCTATATCAAAACCCTCGATTGGGACGCCGAGCATATACTCTAGCATAGCAGGGTTGCGCAAATCAGCAACCAGTCGCCACGGAATATCCTTATCGATTGAAAAGCCGTACTGAGCAGCAATTTTAGCTACAAAAGTAAAGTTTGCGTCGCCGAACTTATATGCTTTATTAAAATCATCATCATACGCATCTGAGGAAATCTCGATAACTAAACCAGAGGCATAAACTGGCGACCTCTGACTCTCTATCATGCCACTCAGAGTGAGGGGTCCGGAGCGCATAAGAATATTCTTAACAAAATCGCCCAACAAATCAATGAAAGTATCGATATTCCTTACTTTACTATTGTTGCCATCGCCCTGCATAAATTGGTCAAAGAACACAGGATAGATAGTGCTTCTCATATACTCGTCATACTCATTTGAGACTGAGACCCAAGCCTTTTGAACAAAGGGTCTTGCCCAGGGACTATCTCGATATATAATATTATTATCCGCCAAGTCTCTTAGTCGCAAAGCTAGATCATGCCAAGCGTCAGCAACAAAATCCAAGGCATATTGGTTTCCCGTGCCCTCTTGAGCAAATTGAAGTGTCTTTAACCTTCTTAGGTCAGGAGCCACCGCTACCCCATGTGTATTGATAGTGCCATAACACCGATCGTTTGTCCAGGTCTTGACAAAGTTAGACGCTAAAAAATCAGGGAAAACATATTCATCATACTTAATGCGTTCGTTGAATATCTTCTTGGCGTTTGATCGGTTAGAGCCATAAGAATAAGTATCAGGCTCCTGAAGTGGGTTTATTCTGTTTTGCTTAGTCATCGACCCGAACCCCCTTACTGCCTCTTGCTCTTATCTGGACTGACACGTAACTCGAATACACACTCAAGATTAGTTTCATACCCTCTATTACTTATCTCGTGAGTAGATCTTATCACACGATAATAGCCACCAATACCTAAAACTGGTCCAGCAAAACTGCCCAAGGAGGGTCGGCTATCAATAAATATAAGATCACCATTTTTGTGAAGAGTATTACCATACAAAGTAAGGTTAACATTTTGAGGTAAGAACAGTGCCTGGATCTTGTCATCAAGATTATTTGATTCAATAAGCATTTCTTGGAAATATTCAGTTTCCTGACGTGAGAAGTTGAAGCTTTTCGCTAAACCTCGGTCAGAGCCAATCACATAATGATATATGCCCTCAGCCTCGTCAACTATCCTATTCCCTGTCCTGCCCTTGTGGGATGTATTATTTTCAAAAATAGGATAAAAGTTTTGAAATTTAAGATTTGCGTTAGAAAGCGGATCCTGCTGCGATTCTCCAATTGTAATAAGATCTGCTTTCTCCAAGGCAAACGGTAAACCCTCTACAGCCATAGCTTGACCACTCACCACAGTATAATCAAAAGCAATACGATCAAAAATTCGAGGATCTTGATTTACCACTCTTGCTACCAATTTTAGCATATCATTTAGAAAATATCTAAAAGGGTAAGACTTTAGTTTGCGGGAAACAACTCTATTGTAGAAAAACTGACCAAACTGATCTACTGTTATGGGTATGTCATAAAGGGAGTGGGGTATATTCAGGCGACCCGTGTTCCCCAATATTAAGCTAATGTCACTACGCAGTCCAGATGTCTTCATCGCTCGGTGTAAAATATCTCCAAGACGCATATAATATATAGGGGTACTATCGGAAGGGGCTGACGTTGGAGGATCATCACCTGCGGGCATTGGGACCGCAGCGGCTGAACCTATGTTCTTACTGTTGCGCAATAAAACCTCTCGCTCCTTAGGAGAGAGAGCATCGTCTTGTAAAACTAGTTTAGGTGGCTCGTTTGAAGCATCCGGACTGTCGATGCGTGCTTTGCGAATATATTCGCTCCCTAGGAGCCCCTCTAAGTATCTAGAATAGATATCTCGCAACCTAATAGTTTCCGCACGATCGTACAGTAGAGTCAACAACTGTCCCCTAAGTCTTATAGTTTCTACCTCCGTAGATTCGTCGCCCAGTTGGTTTAGCTGAGCCAATTGTAGTTCTAATGATTGAAGTTCCTGGGCAGCCTTGAGTCCTGCGAGAGTGACCCCAATGGTGAGTTCCCCTTTAGCATTCTTCATCAAGTGCTGCATAGCTCCTTTTTTCTGGCGGCGTACAATTGACTGAATATATGGTCCCTGAGTAGCAGTGGCAGCGACGGCGGTCACGCCGCCATCAAGGGAGTTTAAATCTACTGCTGTAGTGTTTCGCAGGTCCATAACCTTGCCGTCATAAGAGGCAAACCCTGTAATTGGGACATGAGTGACCGTATAGAGAAGTTTACTGTCCACGTCGTCCAGATTATTAGACCCAAACACATCCGAGGCAGCAGAGGCCAAATAATTATCACTGGAACCCAAGTAGCTCAATGATAATGTTGTGGGACCCTCTTGCTGGAATTCTACATTATAGTCAGAAAGATTTAAGAATATTGCCTTATTAGTGGCTCGAAGACTGTCTATGAAAGATTCATAAGCCATTTTGTTTTTAAATGATTTTTTAAGTTGCTCCTCGTTGCCAGCAGGGACTGACCACCCTACTATAACCTTGAGTTGCCTAAAGCTTTTCGAGCGACCCGCTCTTAGTTTCTTGTCCTCTATTTTAGGAATCTTAACATTATCCTCTGCGGAGCTTGCCAAGATTTCTTTTATAGAGTCTATCCTCTCGCTTAACTCCATGATACGGTGAAGCGATCTGTATTTCTTCTGGTTTCTGCCCCTCTCGCCGCTGGCTAGTGTTTCTGAGCCCTCAACTAATTCGGCCGCCAAAGCAGTGGATGTGCCGGTGGGAAAAAGAAAACGTAAGTAATTTATATTGGCTAACTCTGCCAAAGTTCCAAAATATAATTCTAGATTAGCCTCAATGATAAAGTCGCCTTCATGCTTGTTGTGATAGTTCCAAGTAAAGGACCTAATGCCAGCGTCAGAACCTTTTTGACCCCTGGTGGACGATAAGAATTGATTTATGTCTCCCGATGACCTAAGATCGGCTATTGTTTTAGCGTAGTCCCCAGACGCATGATCACTAAAATATATCTCTTCTTCGTTCCCGTCTTGGTCTACGATAAAAAAACGCAACAGCGGAACTAAATGAGCTAATTGATCTGGAGTCGCATGGACAAATTCACTATATTGCGCAAGCCCATCCTGAATAGGTCCTCTATTGGAAATTAGATTAACATAAGACCCCTTTTGGAGGTTAGGGTCCTCAAGGCGATGAATCCCAGATCGCTTCTTTGCTATCTCTTCTTTCTTATCTAGCTTCGCAAAATATTGAGTTATCTGCTGCATGTTGTTGTATAGAAAACTCTGAACATCCGTAATGTATTTTCTCTGAGCCTCTGACTCTTTAGCCATTTCTTTGACTTTGGTCTCTATAAGCTTTTGTTCTTGCTCTAGAGTACGAGGACCAATAGTTGGAGCAGCATTAGGATCAGCGATTGCTTCCCAGTCTACCTCTTTGTTGTTCTGTCGGACAACAGCAGAAGCAATTTGCTTTTTGGCATTTGGACCAGTATATTTTGCCTTATAAGACTTGGTGATAGCCTCTTGGTGTGCTTTCTTGTTGGCTGCGTTGCGTTTGCGGCGAGCGTCATCAATAGCGCCACGTTCTCGGCCCACCCGCTTCCAGCGTTGCCACCATGTTTCGCCCTCTTTATATCCGTAATCAACGCCTTCGTATCGGCTCTTTTTTTTACCCTTGACTACCATTATTTAATATACCCTAAGACGTCCTCTAGCGGTAGAGGTATATAGAAGACCTCCCCTACTGTAAATTCTGCCTCAGAAGCCTTCTTGTTATACCAAGCGATAACCCACCAATATTGAGGAGACCCATAGTATTTTGCCGCAAGGTTATACAATTTGTCAGTAGCTGACCATACCAAGATGGTGTTTGTAAAAGAGTTTATCTCTGCTGGGGTAGGATACCCTATGCGAACTACATCATACTGAGGTATTTGTTCCACATCCCTATCCTTGAAAAAGGTATTCTTATATTGTCGGTTTTTATTTATGAAGATTTCTCTTCTACTGTAGCGTGAATAAGCCATTATGAGCGGTTCCTATAGGCACTAAAAGCCGATGCGGCGTCGCCCTCCAGGGTGCGTCCGGTGTTACGAGGTACATTCATAGCCTTCTGAGCGGCAGACTGAGGAGCAATATTGCCGGGCTGAATTGAATTTGCTACACTATCTGGATTCGCTACGGCTTCTGATACTGGCTCAGGTGCGAAAGTCCCTACTCCCACCTGTTGAACTGGGTTAGGATCTTGAGCAGCCCAAAAAGCGTATTCTTCAGCTTGTGTTGGTGATGGAGGTGACGGCCGATTGGTGGGCTGGACATTCTTTATCGGTTCGGGCTCTGACTTCGTGACCTGTGCGCTGGCGAAGTCAGGACGAACACCAGAAGCTGCATAAGGATATTCAGTGTTGTCTATACCAGGCGCTGCATAAGAGAACGAGGTCCCCGCTTTGTTAGATCGCTGGAATCCCAAAGAATGCTCATGAAGGACGTTAAGTTCGGCGTTCAATCGAAACGTTTTGGGGTAATATTCTGCGCCTGCCGAAGAGTTGCCCTTGCCGGCACCTTCTTGGTAAAACATACCTTGACTCAAGTCAGGATCAAAAGTAAATCCGTTCACATAGCCAAGTAATCCGTCCCCTGTTTGAGCGTTTTGAACAAGATTACCAAATTTAATCCTCAAAAGCGGAGCTTGATTAATAGCTGTAGCACCCCCGCTAGAATCCTCATACAAAGGATACATAAAGCTCATTAAGGTATTTACCTTCTTAAGGTTCATCTGAGCGTCATAATAAGATTGTGCCGGAACGTTCCATGCCAAAGATATAGCTCGTCGAGTATTAATGAATGTAGCGATAGGGTCCATACGTCCATACACGTCTTCCGAGTTCCAAGTTTGGGTAAACGCATCACTGAACATGTCCAAGAAAGCAGGGAACTCTACTGTG
>UEXM01002894.1_pt1 | contig 11612 bp, 5 predicted proteins | sample 1796661 | NCBI WGS metagenome assembly UEXM01 (sample SAMEA4772469, study PRJEB27181) | metagenome
ATTTCTTATTTTTTTCATACTTATAAAATATATGAAAGACATTAAAAATATAAAAATTTCCCCTGAGGCTCACAGAGTACTAAAAATACATTGTAATAAGAAAGGAATAAAAATTTATAAATTTATCGAAAATCTTATTTATGAAAAGTGTGAAACAAAAAGGGATGTCTACGGGGATATCATAGATTAATATTGAATAATCCCTGTTTGCCAATATTTTTTACCGTCAACTTCTAGATATTGTTCATTACTAAAAGGTTCAGGTAAATCTATAATTTCAGTTTGGTTTACGTTTGATATCATAAACTCAGTAGTTTCTGAAGTAAATGGGGATAGATTTAATGCAGAAGCTACCTCATCAATACGACAGAAAACACCATATAAACCACTAGTTTCACCCGCAAAAAGAATACCAACAATTTTATACTCACCATTAAACTCGGCAACTATGGCAGAACCAGAATTTCCCTGTAAAGAAGCAGGTATACAAGTGCTTTCATAATTTATAGGATCATCAGTGGATTTAAAAAGGACACAGTTTTCAATGTTACATATCGAACCAACCGTTTCAGAACCTTGACTTATATAAGGTATTCCTACTTGTGCACCTATTTCAATGGGTACTAACAAAGAATCACCAAAATCAGTATGGACATTTGAAACTCCCCATGGACCCATTCTTGCACCAGTAGTATATAATCTATTTTCTATAGTAATCGTACCGTCTAAATTTACTGACATCAAATTATTAATTTCAAAACTCTGAGCCCACTTTAAAGGACTTTCGTTAACATTAAAATTGATATCATTTTCAGGTCCATCAAATAAATTTAATTGATACCAACTATTATTTTCTCCAATGTCAGAACCTTGTGTTCCCGAATATATGATAGGCTCACCAGAAGGATCTGTAGTATATAAAGTACTGACAGCTATATCACCAGGGTTTAAATTTTCAAATTGTGGATAGGTCCAAGGTCTTAATCTCCAACTTTTCTTAAATTTACCAATTTCAGAACCATCTCCTCCACTTTCACTTGTTGAAGAACTCTGTACGATGTCATCATCATAATGATCAGTGTACACAAGATTAGGATTTCTAGATCCTGCAATTAACATATCATGACTATATACGTGATTATTACTTAATGATACGACAGAGGGTGGTGAAGTATCATTATCTAGTGCAAGACAACCAAGAGTTCCATAATAACCACCTATGACTTGTTGACTATCAAAGTTTGATACTGAGATACCTCCTAGAATTGGTCTGAAAGTATTTCGATTCAAAGGTGGTGTTTGATCGAAAAAAACATCGGTACAAGTCCTTGAGAATCGTTGTGTCTTAATAATGTAAGTTGGAATAGAAAAGTTATCAAGATTGACATATTCCGGAATTATTTCCTCATTATATTCCAAATCCACATCTAATCTAATTATGACATGACCCTTTCCTTTATTTACCGAGTTTAAATATACTTGATATTTTTTGTCTTCGAAGTTACCTTCTTCATCTTTATCTAATCGTATAGGTGAAGGTAGACCGTATGATACGGATACGTACCTTTTATCTAAGTTTTTCAGAAAATAAGTTTTACAAAAATCTATTATATCTTCAATTCTCATTTTTTTAATTTTTTAAAGGTTAGGGATGTGTATAAATCGAGTATATCTAGAGGTACCTGTAAAATCTATGGTTTTAGTCGGTGTTACAGTAGGTGTTGGTGTTTGTGTAAATGGTGGAGTCGGATTTGGGGTCACCTGGAATTCAGGACATGATACTGATTGAACAGTAAAACTAGAGTTTATGGGTGATATCACTTTTACGGTGAAAAAAGAATTTAGAGGTGTTCCTTTAGTGAATCTTAACCTGATTTCTCCATCGTATGCGAAAGCATCTGCTGATGGATATGACGGGACAACACCCACCTGATTACCAACAGAACCAAATTGTCTAGTGGCATTTTGATCCGTTAAGTTATTTAGATTACCAATATAAGGTTGTGTACCATCTTGGATAAATTCAGTACCATTCCATACGAAATTATCTAAAACTGAATTTTGAGATATTTGACCTATGTAAAAATTTGAATCAATTGTATCATACAAACCATTACCTATAAATAAACTATCTGCGACTATGTCCCCATTCCAAAAAATTTGGAAACGTTGTGGAACTGGATTACAATCGATTGTTATTATTACATCACCGATATTAGAACCTACATTAATATCCATATTATATATTCCAATACCATTGTACTTACTTATCGATGTGAAATCATTTCCACAAGCATTTATAGGTTCAGGACCAGGGTCACACGTATTACATCCACCAAACGGTCCTGAAAAATCATTGAATGTCAGAGGTAAATTATCATAGTCCGTAGTGATATATTGTCCTTGGTATTCATAACAACCATAATATCCGTCTATAAAATAAGTTTGATTTTCTTCTGGTATAAAATCTGAGTCAGGAATTCTATATACAACAGCACTGTTGTTCACCTGATCACCACTAAAGTAGATGTTACTAAAGACTCCATGTTCTTGTGAATGAGTAAAATAACCCCATTTTACATTTCTTATAAACATATGTAAAAGAGTTTTATCCGCCCATTGTGGTAAAGATTCATTTATATCTCCAATTTCTGGATCAAAAAGGTTTATGGTGTGTAAAAGAAAATACTCTCTTTGTTGACCTGGGGAGCTCGTTGTTCCCCAAAATGGAGTCATGTAAATTTTTATAATTTCTAATTCTTTTTCTATCTTGACACTAAAAGGCCATCTACTAGTACCAAGTTGATTACGAATCTGAAAGTCAAAAAATCCAGGGATTGTTGGTAAATTTATTTTCTTCACTATTGTGGTGTGACCATTTTCAACCGCCCCAGGTGTGTCAAAGAAAAATTCACCATTAACATTATTATATGAACTATCTTTAAAACCATAAATGTTAGCAAATCTATTTAGTGAAATCCTACAGAATCTTTGTCCATCATTCAAGTCACTATCTGCCCACTGTAAACCAAAATCCAAAGATAAAATATGTACAAAGTTTTTTGGACCAAACTGACCAGTTATATCATTGTAGGCTCCTAGTACGATTGATAGAAAATCATTATCATTTTTTGGCCAAGATAATTCAACAGTATGTACATATCTATCGAAACCACATTTCGTATAGAACCCAGAAGATAAATTAGAGTTTGTTGTTGACACCAAGAATAAATTTTCCGAAAGTACTCCATTAGGTCCTACTCCCTCAACAATTACTCTATCATTAGTAAATGGATCTTCTGGGTTTAATAGAACTCTAGAAACTGGTAATCCATTAAATCCACAAAAATTAATTTCATTTGCAGACCCTTGTTTAAAGACACCAAACCCTTGTAATAAAATTGGTTTTAAAGAGTTTGGTGAACCTGTACTTGTAGAACCATAAGGATTGAAAGTGGTCCACATTCTTTGGGTAGTATAAACAAGTTGATCCAAACAATTAGTCGAGTAACTAGTACTAATCGGTGCCGCATTAGAACCATAAACTATTTTATTCATAGTAGAGGAACTGTACCATTGCTGGGTATTATATGCGGTATTTGCGTTAGTTATAAAACCCCCAACATCAAATGGATCACCTTGTTCCATAGGTACGTCTGATAATCCTATATAATCTTCGATCCAAAATCTATATGATGGATTATCAGTAACTATTTCGAAAATACCTTCACTATTAAAATATCCAGTATAACGAAGTTCTCCTTGACTGTTCGACCCTATCCAAGCGGGGCTATTTTGTGAATAACCAACAAAAATAGAATCTGAATTCAGTACATTAGTATAATCAGGAGATTGTATATAACTAACACCAAATAATTCGGATAGTAGATCTTCTTGATTATCAAATTTATAAATTGTTTTTTCACAATCATAATTATCTGCACCACACAACACATATTTTTCTAATCCAAGTGGTAGTGGTGTTGGAGACAGACCAGGTGTCCTAGTAGGTTCTGGAGTATCTGTTGGTGTAACAGTTGGAGTTGTAGTTGTAGTAGGTGTGGGGTTGATAGTAGGCGTCGGTGTTGGTGTTACAAAAACCGGACAGGCTACAGTTAATTCATTCCAAACAGCGCATTCATTACAATCCTCAAAATAATAACCATTATGTAAGGGTACTGAGGGATCATAATCTTTTTGTTGTTTTTTTTGATAACAATTTAAGTGAACAAATTGTCCAGGGAATGTCCCATCTGCATTAAAGAAAGGATAGTACTCAGTATCAATGACATCGTTACTGTATTCTGTACTCAAATTAATTACAATTTGGTTTAATCCATCGGGCCAAAAATCAGGTACAACTAATCCTGGATTTTCAGAATCGATACAACATCTTTCCATAACCCAGGTTTGAACACCTTCTGGTGCTGGAGTTGCTGGTGGAGTTCTTTCTGGTGTCCTAGTAATAGATGGGGTCTTAGTGGTCGTGACTGAAGGTGTAACAGTATTGGTCGGAGTATCTGTTGGTGTAACAGTTGGAGTTGTAGTTGTAGTAGGTGTGGGTGTTGGTGTTGGTAAACATTCAGGTGCAAAACAACCTAACTCTACTGTTGTTACCACATTACTACTATTAAGTAACATAGGTAATGTGTTTTGTCCAAAGTCAGGTACCGCGGTAAAACATGTATTTGTACTTACTTCTGGTCCGCCTTGAGCAATGGCTAACATATTATAAGTTGTACCAGGATAAAAACCAAAAGAAGAGGATGGGAATATGATAAAGCTTACAGAATAATAAAGTCCATCGACACAATTTTGTAAAATTGTTGTTGGACAATCTAGAGAGTTAGATGACTGACAATTTTTACAGTTATTTAAACCTGTCTGACCCGCGAAATAATTATTTTCCTGAATAGTAAATTCAATATTTTCACCATAAACAAGATCTACGGTGATAATTAAAAAACATTCAACGACACCTGAATCTTCAATAGAAATAACATTACCCTCACTTAAAGTAATGCCATCTGATACATCAACCACCATTGTTGAAAATGGTTCTTGAGTATTACAACAAGGTACAGTACTTATTTCGTATACCTGACCTTCACAATCTAAACCATTCAATTCCCAGCATTGTTCACATGAACTGTAAGAATCACCATCATAATAATATGGATTAGGTGTATCAACGGAATTACCAACAATTTGCCAACAAGCATCTGATAAGAAAACGTACTGACCTGTTGGGTAATCATACGGACTAGACATAAATGCAGATTCACCATATTCAGGATGAGTAGGACAACAAACCTGTCTTAATTTATATTCGATTAAACGTGTACAAACTAAATTATTATCTTCAAAACATTCAGGACAATCATCATAAACTTCTTCAACAAAAGGAAAATCCAATTCAACTTGGTTTACGAAAGGTTGATCAATAATCCAACATGCATCGTTATAAAAGAAAATTTGACCATTTGTTGGTTCAAAAGATGATTGGAATGATGATATCTGGTTGTAATCTGGATGAAATTCACAACATTTTTGAACTGCTCTAAAATTGAATCCTTCAGCACAAGGAAGACAAATCCTTTGATTACAAATATTATTTATTAAATCTTCTTGATTATCGATAAAAAACTCACCAGGTAACTGTCCCCCTCCTTGTATGAAGTAACACGAGGAATTAGTGATACCATTATAAATGTCACTTAAAAATCCTATTCCTTGTGATATAGATAATGTCTGATTAATACCAACATTAAAGGTTAATGTGTCGTCACAACAATTTATTGCCTTATATATTTTATACTCTATTTTTTCACAATCAAAATCATTCAATTGAAAACATTCTGGACAATCTTGGTAAAATTCACCATAATAATAAGGGAAACTTACTGGTTGAAGATTAAAATATTTGTCAACTACTCTCCAACAAGCATCGTTATAAAATACAATATTTCCAACTTCACCTGAATCATCACCACTTATTTGTGTTGATTGATTATAATTATTGTGGAACTCACAACAGATTTGTGTAATCCTATAAGTTACTAATTGTTCAACCGTTCTACAATCAACACAACTACCTTCTATAAACTCACTTATAATAATTGCAGAAGGTGTAAATGGTACGGGGAGATAAAGATGATAACATATATTATTATATATGAATACATTTGCAGATCCGTCTCCAATAACATTACCATTCACATCAGAAGTAATAATGTTTTGTGGAACAGTTGCTATCAAGGTCCCGGGATTTCCATCACATCTAATACATCTATATGTTAATTCACAAGGTTTTAATTTACCATCATCTATACATTCTGCACAACCATCATAAAATTCACCAGAATATATTGGAAAAGATGGTGGATCGGTTGTCTCATAAAAACTTTGTATTACCCAACAAGCATTGTTATAAAGTAGAGTATTTCCCTGTTCACCTCCTTCAGGACCAACAAGAACAGTCGAAGTCCCGTAACCAGGATGTAGATCACAACATAATTGAGTTACATTGTAAACATAGAAATAGTTATCTTCTTCACCACAATTGTCACACCCTAAATTGAAATCACTAACCACAGGAATCGTATCAGGATTTATTGGACCATTATATGGTTCATCTAAATAAAGACAAATAGTTCCATGTCCATTATCATAAATAAAAGTGTTTCCATTAGGTCCAGTTAATATATCACCCCCACTATCTGTGTAGTAATCATCACCAGAAATAGTAATTATTAACAATGGTAAATTACCAATACATGATCTTGTTTTAAAATATAATTGACAAGGATAATCTTTTAAACAACCCGAACATTTTTTATAAGGTTGAGTCGAAACAAACTGTAATCCCGGAGACGCATAATTAAATGTTTGAAACACATTCCAACAAGTAATATTACCTGTTTGCGGATTTTCAACACTAAAAACAAATGATATGTTGAAAATATTAGATGGTATCGGTATATTACTCTGTTGGAATTCAGAAAAATTATAATTAAATTGTTGTGTCACTGATGGATCACAACAACTTCTGGCATTTACTGTACGATATAGTGCGGACATAAAACAGTTTTTTTATAAATACACGACAAATAATAAATTACAAAGAATATTATTAGTAATATCCACCACCACTTCCTGACCCGCCACCACTTCCTGACCCGCTACCACTTCCTGACCCACTATCGCTTCCCGACCCGCTACCACTTCCCGATCCACTATCACTTCCCGATCCACTATCACTTCCTGACCCACTATCACTTCCTGACCCACTATCGCTTCCCGACCCACTATCACTTCCTGATCCACTATCATAGATTGGAGAACTCCCAGAAGAACCATATGAAACTCTACTAGTTGAGACTTTAGATCCGAATCTTAAATATCTGTGTGGTTCAGTAGTATGATAAGCACCCTCCATAGGTCCTTTTTCTGGGTGTATATGATATTTCGCACCTTCAGGGTAAGGTGTACCATCAGAATAAAAGAGTTCGTTAACTCCCGCTGTTAAATTTTCAGTTGTACTTACGTTCGTATTAGAGCTTTGATTTGTTGTTGATTGAAAAACTTGATCGTTTATTGAACTATTGGTTAACTTACTTTCAAAAACAACATTAGAGGACTCGTTATTATCCGTCTTAATTATCACAATCTTTAGAGTGTCATTCAACGAAATAGGTATGGAAGTTACATTACCACCACCTACAAAAATACCATTTAAGTAGAACTCCTGTTCTTCGACATTTACAGTATTAGAAATAGTTAAATCTGCTCCATAATCAAAAGTCATAACCGTTTCATTTACTCCACTTTCGAAATTGAAGTTTATTTCAAATTCTTCTGGGTTTTCAGGATATTGTTTTATTTTTTTCTTTTTATTAGATAAATCAAATTCTGAAAGTATTAGAGACCTTGATATTGCTGGTGAAACCTCGAACTCTTCTTCGTCCATCAAAAAACCCAACATTGTAAAAGTATAATTTTGGATAAAATATTTACGTTTTTCTAAATCAATAACGGATTCATCACTTATATTATCTAGAATTATTGGTATATAATGTCCTTTAATCTGTCTGTAAGCTTGCCTAGATGAAAATGTTTGAAGTACTAATTTATTGAATTCGTTTAGTTCTCTCATTCTATTACAGAATATTTTCACATTATATGTAATATCAACGGGGGTTGGTTGAGGAATTTTATAAATATCCATACCTTTTCTCATTCCGTCCCAGGTTGGTACTTTTACATAATAAAACTGTCTTCTATTTGGTATTGTATATTGTAATGAAGGGTTAGAACCATATTTTACTTCTGGCTGTCTTACTGTGGTAATAAAGGGCACAGATATATTTTTATCTAGATTCTGAAAATCCCATGTTTGTGTAAATTGTGACCAATTTTGAGTAGTAACAATAATATCAACGGACGGAATTTTATTACCAGAGACTACTACTTCGAGATCTTCTTTGACAAAATCTAACATTCCTCTATCTAAATCCGCATGTAAAATTGATTTGGGTAAATAAGTTCCGTCTCGATTTATCTCACCAAATAATTCTTCCCTTCTTTCTAAAAAATATTTTTTATCTTTTAGAGGTAATGTTTTTTTTATTTTTTTAGGAATTGCCATTATAATCCTCTAAATTCATCTTCAGAAACTGCAGAGGCAATTATAGTTCTATAGAATGGTTTGAACCCTCCATATGTGTGTTTATTGTCACTCACAACTCTACCATCATTAACCACTGAATAATATCTAACTCGATCCTCTGTCTCATAATATCCAATGTAATCACCATAATCTATGTCTGTACCCAATCTATCTAGAGTGTCTTGATAAACACTTACAGTGAGGTTACCTGGTTCCATTTGTGATAACTTAGAATTACCGTAATCTTGATTTTGTGGTTGCTCAATACTTACAAAACCCTTGAATTCTATAGGTGTGTGAAATTGGACTTGATCTTTAAGAGATTCTCCATATACGTCATCTTGATCGGTTTTTTTTCGATCTATTTTATATAACACTAAAGTAAAACTCAAATCACCTTCAAGCCACTCACGACCCATCTGAACTTCAAGATCTAAATCTTGATCTCCAAAAAACTTTTCTAATCTTCTTATAGGTACACGGTTAATCATAATGGTATATATTGATAAATATTACTGTTTAAGTTATATTTAATGTATTAATTATTTAATTTGATTGATCATTTACCAGAACGGAAAGCTTTAAACATCCTGGAAGAGTATTCAGGATCCAATGATTATATCTTAAAAATTAAAAAGAAATTCAAAACCAAAAAGTCTTTTAAGCCAACTAGGTCACAATGTGATTACATAATTAATTTCCATGACGCAAGACCCAAAGTCGCAAAAAAATGGGTCGAATTAGATTCATATTATAGTCAAAAGTTATTAGAAGACAAATTACTAACTAAGAAACCGACACATCTTTATGTGGAAAAACTTTTAGTGGAAAAAGATAAATCATACCATATATGGGGTAAATTATTCGAGAACGAAGTATTAAAAGATATATGGCTTCCTAAAGGTGCAATAGTTACGAATAAAGAAAGAAAAGTCGAAATAGATTATGAACCTTACAATCATAGACCTCCATTAAATCATCAAAAAGAAGCAATAGAAAAATTAGTAGGTAACGATAAATTTATACTTGCTGATGATATGGGTTTGGGAAAAACCACCTCAGCCATAATTGCAAGTTTAGAAAGTGGAGATAAAAAAGTTTTAATAATTTGTCCAGCATCACTTAAGATCAACTGGATGAGAGAAATCGAAAATTATACCGATAGAAGTGTATCGATAATAGAAGGTAAGAAATGGAAAAATTCTGATTATGTTATCCTTAACTACGATATATTGAAGAATTTTCACGACATAAAAGACCGAAAAAATTCAATTATATTAAATAATGGGTTTGATATGGTTATAATGGATGAAGCTCATTATATACAGAATAAAAAAGCTCAGAGAACAAAAATTGCTAATGATATAGTAAAAAAAATAGGTAAAGTGTGGTTATTGACAGGTACACCAATGACGTCAAGACCTATGAATTATTTTAATTTACTAGACTTAGTAGATTCTCCAGTTGCAGACAATTGGATGGCTTACGCAATCAGATACTGTGAAGGTTATCAATTTAATGTGGGAAACAAAAAAATATGGAATGTTAATGGTGCGTCTAATTTAGAAGAATTAAGGGATCGAACAAAACCACAAGTACTAAGAAGATTAAAAGAAGATGTACTAGATCTTCCTGAAAAAATACTGACTCCAGTATATTTGAGGCTTAAGTCAAAAGAGTATGAAAAACTCATGGGGGAATATTATGAATGGTACGAAAACTCCAAAGAATCAAATTCTCTTACCATACAGTTTTCAAAATTAATGAAAGTAAGACAGATTATATCTGAAAGTAAAATCTCAAACACAATTGAAATTGCCGAAAATATTGTCGAACAAGGAAAAAAAGTTATAATATTTACAAATTTTACAAATACCCTAAATCAGATTAATGATCACTTTGGGAAAAAATCTGTAAAACTTGATGGTAAAATGAGTAAAATACAGAGACAACATTCCGTAGATGAATTTCAGAACAACGAAAAAATAAAAGTTTTTGTTGGTAATTTAAAAGCCGCTGGTGTTGGAATCACTTTAACGTCAGCTGAGGCTGTCATAATGAATGATCTTTCTTTTGTACCCTCAGATCATTCACAGGCGGAAGACCGGTCTTATAGGTATGGTCAAAAATCAAATGTTTCAGTATTTTATCCGATTTTTGAAAACACAATAGAAGGTATAATTTATGATATTCTTTCTAAGAAAAAAAATATAGTAGAGACAGTAATGGGGGACAATCAAGACAAAACAGATGTAGTTACTGAAATATTGAATCAAATTCAGAATCAAAAATTACATTGATAAGTTATTTATTAAATAAAAATGAGCCTAAAGAAAACAAATAATAAAATTAGAATACTTGAAGAAAAAATAATTAATTCTAATAAGAACCGATTTTCGGCAAAAAAATTAAACTATGGTTTCGGATCACTGAAAAAGTTCGTTTCCAAAGAAATAATGGAATTACATTATAATGTACATTATAAAGGTTACCTAAAAAACCTTAACGAAGAACTTTCTAATTACAAACGTACACCCAATAGTGTTGAAAAAATAATTAGAGGTGCTAGTAGATATAATCAAAAAGTAAGAGATAATGCTGGTGGGGTTTATAACCATCAAATTTTTTGGAATATGATGACCCCGAAAAATAAAAACATATCTGGAGATATTTTATCATTAATTAAGAAAGATTTTGGATCTTTTCAAAAGTTTAAAACGGAATTTAAGGAAGTTGCACTTTCTTTGTTTGGTTCAGGATGGGTTTGGTTAGTGATAGACAGTTCAAAAAGACTAAAAATTATTACAACACCAAATCAGGTTAGTCCATTAATGAATACAAATCAAAAAGTACAATACCCATTATTAGGATTGGATTTGTGGGAACACGCCTTTTATTTGGAATACAAAGCGGATAAGAAAAAATATATTGATAATTTTTGGAG
>UEXM01002899.1_pt1 | contig 11607 bp, 15 predicted proteins | sample 1796661 | NCBI WGS metagenome assembly UEXM01 (sample SAMEA4772469, study PRJEB27181) | metagenome
CTACAAGGCACAGCCCCAAGCGATAGTTTTTCTGATGTTAATGCTTTAACTATATTAGAAAGTAATCAAAATGTTGGCATCGGGACTGCAAGCCCAGCGGCAAAGTTACATGTTGATGGAGATGCCCGCTTTAGAGCATCGGTAGAAGTCTGCACAAGTGACCCCGCACCAGCAAATACAGAAACAGGAACGATATATCAATTCACTAAAGGTTCTGCCGGAGTATTTACACTACCAGCAAGCCCTCCCGTAGGAACGCAGTTTGTTTTAGTTAATGGCGACGGTCAAGATATTGTTATCACAAGACCCCACTCAAGCGTTAAAATCAACGGGGCTACTTCAAATGCGACCAACACTACTGCTTATGCTGCTACTTCTATTGTTGCCGTTGTTTCGAATGGCAACAATTCAGAGTGGTTAGCATTTGGTGGTATCTGATGTTTCCACTTGTTAGTGGAGTTGCTATGGGTCAAGGACCTCCAGCGTTAGCAATTAGCATTACCAATAATGGAATTCGTGACTTTGTTACCGAAGGACCCATTGGCGAAGCCTTTCCAGCAACTACTGCCAACGGCGCAATTGACCTAACCGCTGCTGCGACAGGAGGAGATGGTAGTTATTCATACGCTTGGGCCGTTACAGAACAAGGAGACACTAACAACATCGCTACGGGGAATGTGCAACTAAGCACCACCGGAACTCAAAATGCTGCGACTTACAATACTTCGAAAATAACAGTCACCGACACAGGATTAAGCGCTGGCGACCCGCCTATTGAAGCAAGTTATTTTTATGCTTGCACAGTCACAGACGGAACCGGGACTACTGCGTCTGCACAGGAACGCATCACGGTTATTATCGTAGGGCTAGAATAACCATAAATTCTTAATCCAAGCGATATAGGAATGGATACGCCCTTATAGTGTAGTTTGGATATCACTTTGGCTTGCGGAGCCAAGAACCCAGGTTCAAATCCTGGTAGGGGCGCCATTAATCTTTATATCCCAAGTGAAGTAGTCTAGGGTATGACAGAGAAAGTCACGGATGCAAGCCAAAAACAACAAGCGACCGCCCAGCAAGTCAATATCTTCGCTGCAAAGGAAATAGCAAACTTCGTTAGAAGCACGCTAGGTCCGATGGGAATGGATAAGATGCTGGTCGATCAAGCGGGAGACACCATCGTCACTAATGACGGTGCAACAATTCTTAGAACAATGAATGTTACTCACCCAACCGCTAAGATGATTATAGAAGTAGCAAGGACTCAAGAAGAGAACTGCTACGACGGAACAACTTCTTCAATTATCCTTACAGGCGAATTGATGAAGCAAGCGGAAGCCCTTCTTGCCAAGAAGATTCACCCAACAATGATTGTCAAAGGATTCAAACTAGCGGCCAATGAAGCCGAAAAGTATCTCGAAGATATTGTGGTAAAAGAAGATTTGATTACCGTTGCAAAAACGGCCATGACAGGTAAAAATGCTGAGAGCGATAAAGAATCGCTTGCACAGATTTGCGTTGATGTTGCACAGGCAGCAAAACTTGCAGACATTTCCGTTATCAAGAGAGCAGGGGCAAAGGTTTCCGATTCGATGGCAATCTCTGGACTTCTTATTGATAAGTCGATGATGCACCATTCTATGCCCGAAGTTATAGAAGATGCTAAGATCGCCCTCATTGATATCGACATTACACTTCCTGACTTTGCACAACAAGTGCAAGTGCAAGTCGCTAGCAACGATGCCGTCGAAGAATTCATCAACAAGCGTAAAGCACAGTTGCAAGCACTAGCGGAAACTATCATTAACTCTGGAGCAAATGCAATCCTTTGTCTTAGAGACATTGACAAACTTGCAGTAGAGTATCTAGCAAAGAACGGTATCTACGCCGCTCGTCGTGTTGCTAAGTCTGACATGGAAGCAGTTGCTAAAGCAACAGGGGCTCGTATCGTATCGGCCATCGACGACATTGTTTCTTCGGATCTTGGAACTTGTGGACTCTTTGAAGAAATCTTAGTCGGTGATGAACCACTAATTAAAATTACAGGAACTCCACAAACAACCGCAGTCTCGGTTCTACTTCGTGCGCCAACAAAGCATGTGGTCGATGAAATCGGAAGAGCCTTTGACGATGCAGTAGGAGTAGTATCATTAGCATACACTAGTGAAAAGACTCTAGCGGGAGGAGGTAGCAGTTATATGTATCTCGCTAGGCAACTAAGAAACTTTGCAGCAACCGTTGGTGGAAGAAGCCAGATGGCCGTAGAAGCATTTGCAGAAGCACTAGAGATTATTCCTTCCACACTTGCGGAGAACTCTGGGCTAGACCCACTAGATACACTTATTGCACTAAGACAAGCACATGCTACGGGAGATAAAGGTTCCGAGTTTAGTGGTGTCAATGTCTATGATGGTGGAGTTATCGACATGGTTGGCTTAGGAGTAATCGAACCATTCGTGGTAGTATCACAAGCAATCTTGTCTGCGGCAGAGACCGCTTCGATGATTTTGCGAATCGATAACATCATTACCGCAAAGAAACTAGCGGAGATTGGAGAAGATGGATTCCAATACTGAACAAATAGTGCAAGAAGCACTAGCCGCGTTAGAAAAAACGGGTGCTAGTTTCATGTTAGTTGTTGAGGATGCTCAAGGTGTTGCTATCTTTAGCAACAGTCCTGGAGACCGACTCTATATCGTCAATAAGGAGGAATGAATATGCCAATTGAACCACCAAGAAGCCCGCTAATCGATCTTTACTACGGCAATAATGAAATGTCTAATAAAGATACGATTTCGAGAGAAGAACTAGGAGAAATCCAAAAAGAACAAGAAATTAGACTTCTAAGCACCTTTGCTGTGCAATCTATATTTCTAGCGCTTGCTATCATGCTTTACGAAACATGGGAGTTTAGTCAGTTCTCTGAGCCTTATCAAGCGGCGTTGTTTTATGGTATGCTAGGCTTTTCTTTCCAATCTTCACTATACTTTGTATGGAGAACAATGTTTGAAGATTCAAGCAACCATCGGAAAGACATGAAGAGAATGAAGAACCGTCAAAAGAATAAGATGGCGCAAGTTAAGTTCGGCATTCAAAAGAAGCAGATGGAAATGTTGCTAGAAAGCCAAATGAGCCAATATACTAACTCGATGGATATTGCTATGACCGATGGACACATTGACAATAGCGAGATGGCTATGCTAAGGCAACAACTAGCGCAAATACAACAAACGGCACAACAAGTTCAACCACAACAACAACAACCACAACAACTCGACTTAGAAGCCCTAGCAAAGCAACTAGGACTTGACCGTTTTCGCGTAGGGCCGATACCTCTCGGTCCAAAACTAACAGTTTCTCAGCCGCCAGTAAAGACGATGAGCATCAAGCAAGAGGCAGACAAATTAGATCTAGACCCAACAAGCGAATAACTTGTGGTGCTATGACTAAAGTTGGGGGCAATTGCAAAAGGCTTACAAAAGGAGGCTTCTGCTGGCAACATAAGGGTGATTGAATGGGCGCGATATTCAAAACGATGCAGGACGACCAGCAAGAGTCTATGTTAAAGACTTTACATGTAGGCAATACTTGGGAATTTAGATACTTCAAATTTAAGGCGTGGTGCTACGGTATTGGCGCTAGTATATGTTCTGTAATAACAACCGCCGGAATAGATTATATGATCATTAAGACCACAGAACATAGTGGAATTATTGGATGGTTATTCGGGTGATTCGATGGCTTATGAAATCGTTTTTGCTCATGGGATCTGGCAAGTATTGGCGCGCGGAAAGAATTTCATTCCCCATAACATCGGAGTTTATGGTGCAACCGAGTCTGGCAAAACGACTTTAGACAAACAATTTACGACAAAAGGAGAAATCCGAGAACTAGGTTTGCTCGATCGAACCCACCATGACAAAACACACCTCCTTTCAAAAGAACGCAAACTTCCTTCTGCTACAAAAAAGCACATCAAGTCCGAAGGATTGGAAAGAACAATCGTTTCCTCCGACATTGGAGGCCATGTCCAATATCACTCTATGTGGTTGCGGGACATGATTAAAAGAAAAGTCACAACTGTAGTTATAGTAGTAGATCATAGACATTTAATAGATAGCGAGAACTTAGCAAATCAAACCGCATTAGGTTATCTAGTTAGAGCACTATCAACTAAGACAATTCCTAAAGGACTCACATTAAGACAACGCTTAAGGGCTAAAAAGTATGCACCGAAGCGGATTATATTACTCGCAAACAAAGCAGACGAATGGTTAGATGAAGACGGATATGACCTATGGGACAAAGGGTTTATCGCTAGACATAGCATCTTTGATGTGTTTAGAGAAGATATGTATGCCCTCCACGAAGTTCATATCCCCGTATATATTGATGCTATTAGTGCGAGATACGGTTGGAATGTGGAAAACGCCGTTTTGCAGGGGATGAAAATATGAGTTTTCAAGATGATAGAATATTAAATATGATGCAGCAAATGCCTCAATACCAACAAGGACAATATGACGAAGTAGTAGCACAAGTGGACTTTGAACTAAGTGATCATCCCGATCCTAAAAAGCAGCGCCGGCAAAACATTAAGCGGGCGCTAAAGGCTCTAAAGCCAACAAAAAGAAGTTGGTATTCTCCTAAAAGATACTGGTTTAGAGGTAAGTATGCCTACAATAGACCACACCAATGCTCAGTAGATGGAACTAACTGCATGAACCAAGACTACGGCGACTTGTTCGACCAATACTTCCGCGACCCTCACACTATGCAAGTTAAAAGATTCCAGGCATGGACAGGGGTGTTCGCAGGGCAAGGAAAGCAATTGGAATCAACTTACTGTCCTCAACATATGATGTTGTTCCACAAACTAAACGAGTGGACAGAACAAGAAGAAGCAGAAGCAGATCCGAACTTCTTCCAAAAGTTAGCAAAGAGAGGAGTTGCACTAGTTCCTGTCAAAAGAGGACCAAAGAAAGAAGAGCATCCGCTAATTGTTAAGTGGACGCCCGTATTCATGGAGGCTCGAAAAGACGGCATTCCCGTGGTTCATTATAAGAATCCTGTAACAGGAGATAACGATATTACTATGCTCGTCTTCGATAACCGAGTTTTACAAGCAACAATGCCTTCGGATAATACACTTTCTTCGACGATGGACATGTCCAAATATCATAAAGTTGTAGAGGAAATGAGCCGACAATAAGGGCAAAGTCGTTAAAAGGAAGTATAGGTTGGGATGTTTATGGCGCTATGGAATAAGAACCCAGCAGGCAACGGTCTAACTCCACCAGGAGTTGGAAATGGTATTAGCCAAGACCAAATGTCACTATTTGCAAATGCAGCACAATCTTCGGGATTAACTGATATGGCTAGAAGCCAAGTCGATCAAATGACTGGCGGACTAAAGAATGAAGATCAAGTCGAACTCTTGTATCACCTTATGGCCGTCCAACCTAACGAGATGAGCCTATTCTTCTTAGAATATCCACAGTTCTTGACAGAACTATCGGCACTTATTGGATTGATTATTAGAAAAGAACTCTATGCATGGTTCTCTTCTGGAGTCATTCCAGCAACCTTAAATGCCGAAAAAGCCGCTTCTTCTGGATATTCTACTATCACACAAGAAAATATCGACACCCAAATCTCTAAGGTAGTTCCGGTTCAAGACATGCAAATGAAGATGCATCAAGCAGATAATCAAGCCATGCAAATGATGAACGGCCATCATCAACAACAGATGATGGGCAATATGCAACAACAACAGATGATGCAACAACAACAAATGTATCAGCAACAAATGCAGGGACAACAAATGCCGCAAAGACCTGGACTAGGGTCTGCGCTAGGTGGCTTTGGTTCAAGCCTTATTAGAGGTAGTCTAGGACTTCCTCCAGCCCAAGCACCTATGTATAACGGCTATGCTCCCCAACAGTAGGGGGAGTTAAGTTATGGCTGAGTCGATTCCGCCTAGAGGAATGCCGATTACGGCATACCCACCTGTCGTAAAGACTGCTGAAACTAGCAGAATGCTAGACTTAGCAAAAGTCATAATGGATTTAGAAGCCTCGGTAGCCGAGTGCAAAAATCAATTTGATCGACTGGTAGTGCCAGAATCAATGTATTTCTTGGCAAAGTTTGGGCCAGACCCATTCACGGCGATAGTTACAACCTACTTCCAAGGTCCAGACGGTAAGTCTAGGACATTATCAACGAGTGAAGTTAAGCAAACAGGTCAAGAGTTAGCCGCTAGCACGCAACCAGCGTTACTAACATACAAGGGAGATAAAATGATTATTCTTCTAACATATGTCAATAAGTATGTTAAGAACAGGCAAAGACTTGAAGCGATTAAGTTAGAGTTGTTTGAACTAGGGACAACTTCATTCATTTCTATGAAGGCGCCTCCAATTCCCGCACAAATACAAGTTATACTAGACTCTGGACTATTTACTTCATTGAATGTCACAAGTAATTCTCCTATGTCATGGAGTAGTTCAAAGAAGGCCATAGGAACACAACTATCTTCATTCCTTAAACTAAAGTCTGGACAGACATTAGAAACAGGTCTTAAGTCCAAGTTTAACTTCAAGTTTAGAAGTAGATACAATGAATACTTCCACCCAAGCGGATATGCTTTATTCCCATTCCTTATCTATCATGCTAAATCTATTCTTTCTAACCCGACACCTACTGGCTATTGGGGGCATGTTGCTAAGTATAGACTTCACTCTTCAAGGGTCGCAGAAAAGATAAGCGAAGTTAGACTTGTCGAAGTTAATCCTATTACAGGTGCGCCTTTCAATAAGGGAATAGTTGTTGGTGTATATGCGGATGAACCTTCTAATGCATTAGCAGCAGTAAGTAAAATGTATCCATTTGTTCTAGAACTAAAGTCGCAACAGAATGTTAAGTTAGACAAATCGATAGTGATTAGCGATTCCACATCGAAACTAAAGGATAGTGCCGATCGATGGGCTTTGACAGGTAAAAAGAACGAAAGAACTTTTATCAATATCATTAGAACCACATGGGATTGGGCAGACTTAGATTTAAAAGCCAACAAAACTTGGTATAGCGCATTTAAGTCTGGAAATAAAGCCAATAAAGGAACTAGGACATTCCAGCAACAGCAACTATTAGACTTCCAATCCGATGATGTGAACAAAAGAAAGAACGCTATGAGATTAGGGAACCCTCCAAAGTCGATAGGTCACTTGGTCTTTGGTGGAACGGCCACCCAAATGCGTAATTGTTTCCCCATATCTGTATCAGAATTTTATCTACTTCCAGCAGGAACAGAAGAAGCATTACAACGACTATGTTTAGTTAGCACAAGTAACGCTTTGATTCGGGTGGCGAACCAGAGATTGAAAGGAACTACCGCCACAGGAAAGCGATACGCCGCGCAATCAGGATTATCAAAGGATAAGTTCCAGGCAGAACTTAAATTGATTAACAGCGATATGCAAATATTGAAAGCAGCAATATCAAGTCCTTATCTATATACCCTAGGATATGAGAAACTCCTATTGGGTAATTCAATAGAGAACCTAGGTATGAGTTCTACCCTACAATGTAGGATGCGAGTTAAGAAAATGTTTGAAGAAGCAAAGTGGCCTCGATCTACTGGAGAGTTAGTTTTCAAGGCCCCTGTTAACGATAACATGGATTCACAAGTAATGCGTGGGAAGTTTGTTGCTGCTATGAAACAAGCCGGCAAAGTTGCACCAGACGAACTACCTTACTTTGAGATGCCCAATATGAAAGTAGAATATACTTACGAGGTAGGGTCGAAGTTCTCTTCCCCTAACTACGAAGTGGCCGCAGGAAATGGTTACCCATTTACAACTAACCAATCCTCGGTTAATCTTCAACTGTTTAGATACTACGACGCAGGAAAGATAACTGCTAATTGGAAGACCCTCTACATTAAGAGAGAGTTGAAGTTCACAAAAGGAGTTTATAGTAAATCTAGAGACCAAAGCACTAATCCAGATAAGTTCACTTCTATGACGCTGATTCCCCCTGAACCCGTTAGTAGTGTGGCTAGTGGAATAGGAACACACAACTTCACTACTGATGCTATTGCTGCTGGTTCACTAATCGGTGGCCTTAGCATACTAGCCATAGGATATAGCGCATTTAAGAATCGTCAATTGGGCAATTAGAATAAGAATGCTTAAAGAAAGGTAACTCATGGGGTGTAAAGATGGTGGCTAGTCGTAATCAACAACATGTAATCGCCAGAAGTTTCGGTAGCGTGCCAAATGGTTCGATGCCAACATACTTTTCAGGCAACGAACTAGGCCAGTATGTTAATCCTAGAGAGTTTGCAAATCCAGTCATGGGAAGAAAGCATATGGGCGCACATATGGCAGAAGTTCATGGACAGTCGTTAGGTATCTTAGGAACCGGTAAAACGGACACTACTCTAATGATTGCTCTTGGAATGGTCTATGTTGGTCTTGGTTTTCCAGGAGCAAAACCAGTTGCTAAACAAATCAAGAAAGTCATTGATAAACCACTACCAGTTCTACAGAATTTGACACTAATGTCAGGTGTAGTAGTATTACTATACCGACAATTTAAGGAGGCTTAATTATGGACCCAGCACTAATGTTTGGAATGGTTTCGGAACACGACGAAGAAGAAGATGAAACTTTCGATTTATCTGGATGGATGAGCAGGTCTGTGCCTGACTTAGGTTCTCCTATGATTAACGAACCAACGATTAGACCTAGAGGCGGTGCCCCTAGTGACAATGTGATGGCATCAGCATCTATTGCAGCCGCTCCAGAACCAGAGTTTAACTACCGCCCTAGAAGTAATCCTTCTAATCTTGGATATACCTATAAATCTACTAGAGACGCCTGGTATAATCCACTATACGCTCACGAGGAGTCAAAGATGTTCGGTATCGCTGGACCAAGTAACCCTAAAGCGATAGTCGCAATCAAGGTCGCAGGCCTTGCGGGTATGGCTGGAAGTCTACTTTGGGGAAAAGGAAGACCTAACAAAACCGTATTTACTCTTTCGACTCTCGCAGTTGCCCACCCCACTCTAGGGTGGAATCATGGTGTATTCAAAGCGCCTTCAGGTGGCACTTTTGGTAACATTTTCAAAAATGGTGGAAAGGTAGTAGTTCATGGAGCCGCATTGTATGGAGCATATAGAATCATTAGGGGATGAACATAATGTCTTACTTCGGAACATCTGGGCCTAAAAGCGACTTTAATCGCTCTATTGGCGCAGGCTATGTTCGCCGCCTTAACTTACAATCACAGCGTAATACTAGAGGTATTGGTTCTATCGGACAAGCACCTCTTAAGGTAAGCACCTTTAACACCAGTAAAGCGGTTAGGAATACAATCGACACGCAAGGAGTCAATATCAAAGACCGATTAAATGACTGGTATAGTGGAAAGTTCCCAGAACAATATGGCGATGTTAATGAATTGTTTAACAAAGTCAATGCTTGGAGAGATCACGAATCTAAGGTCGTTTCTGCTAAAAGAGCACAAAAGATAGCCGCAGAAGAAAGGCATGCGGCATTTGCCCTCGATGTTACAGACATGTATAGGTTAGACGAAATTGTTCAAGATCAGTTTGAACTAATAACAGAGGGTCGCCATCAAGAGGCTGACAATAATAAGGTTCAACAAGCAATAAACGATGCGGCTAAATTAGATAACAAATACAAAGATTCGTCGAAAGACACATATATCCCTGGATATGGTAAGATATTCGGAAAATATAACGGTCTAAACTTTTCATCGATTAAGTCTTCTATGCTCAAATATGTAGATCAACTTCGTGTAAAAAGAGATATTGCTCGCAAAGAATACAATAATGCAACAGATGTTTTAGATAATGTTCATATGAAAAATGTAGAAGATTGGATGGTTGCAGGACCGCTCATGCGTGAAAGTAAAGCCGCTATGGTTGTTAGCCCTGCTATGATTCTTCTAGGTGTTGTAGGAACAGTTGTCCTATACGAAAAATACTCTAAGCGTGGACCTAGAAAGGCCACAGGAAATAAAAGCGCAGCATACGCTGTATTTAGTTGAAGTGATTAATATGAATAAGAAACAAAAGAAATTTGTAATGGCTGGAGTCGGCGGAGTAGTTCTGTATTCCTTGTATAAACAAAGCACAATGGGACTAAGTGGCTTTGGCTTCTTGACCTTACCCTATGAGTATGCCCCTAGCGCTCCTAGTTATTCCTATAGTGAACCCTCCTATAGTAGACCTATGTATAATGAGTATTCTTATTCTCCTGTTAAGTTCACTTCCGATAATAGAAGTCCTTACGAAGAAGGATATTCACAAATTCCTTCCTTCTCTTCAAAGATGGAAGATGGTGTTTTCCTTAACATGGTTAGACAAATTAGCGAAACCGACGGAGTGACCGTGATCGAGAATGCAACATCTATGTCTTCTACGCCCTCTCTAGCCGCAGGAACCCCTATTGGCGTGCTTAGAGTGGTTAAGAGCCAGGTAGACAGCGCTATGGCTTCTAACAGACTAACTTCTGACCATGTGGCCTACCTAGACAACATTAGCAACATGCTTTCGATGCGAATTATCGCTTTAACCCCAGTAGATACCGCCGAAAGCATCGGTGGGATCTTTTAAGTAGCGAGTGAAGGTGGTAGTTTTATGGCAAGAAAGTCAAGTCACCTAAACAAAATTAAGATTAAGCCTACTGGTCCTCTCGCAGAAATGATTGGAAGTAAGCCTATTTCACGACCTCAAGCAACTAAAAAGGTCTGGAACTATATCGACAAGCACGAACTTAAAGGAGAGTCTGGCGATGGAATCACTGTCAAATACAAGACAAAGGCAGGTAAAATGGCTACCTCAAAAGGTGGACAAGTTATTCACGCTGGGGACGACGATCTTTTCTATGAATATGTCGGAAACCGTGAAAAGGTTTCAATGATGGAACTCGCAGGACTCATGGAAAAGCACTCTAAGTCTGCTTAATCATAGTGCCCAAGACACTACTTGCCCTATTGTTCCTAGAGCGATAGCAATACCCATCAATAATTGGGTCACTTTCCAACGGTAATCGACTTTTTCTGACATTTCTTCAATTTTAGAGCCGATCAGTTCTCGATCCTCGTCACTTAGGGCCAAGGTAACTTTCAATTTTCCAGCAAGAATATCCGCGAAATCGAATTTTGCTTTACGCTCTTTCTTTTCGGTAGACCTGCTGCGCTCTTTGAATGTAGGTTCTTCCTTACTTACCATATCATTTCCTCCTTGAAAACTTCTTTTGCGTCTACAAAGATAAACGCTCCCTGGAGTTCATCGGGATATTTGTGCAATTTGAGATCAGTGAACATCTGCATAGTCTCCGAAGATAGGACTTCTATCATCGGCTTTACATGAGTAGGGCAAACAATATCGGGAATACACCCGCACTTTAGCCTAACTTCTGTCCAAAAAGGCACTCCTGCTGCGAGTAGAGCATTACAACACTCAAAGATAGTCCTCCTATGGTCATCGGTATGTTCAGAGTTTAATCTAACAGTATTCATGGGATTCTTATACATAGGATTGACATAACTTCTAAAGAAGTCATTAACTATC
>UEXM01002900.1_pt1 | contig 11600 bp, 12 predicted proteins | sample 1796661 | NCBI WGS metagenome assembly UEXM01 (sample SAMEA4772469, study PRJEB27181) | metagenome
CCCGTAGATCCCTGCCCTCGGTTATCAAAAAGGTTTACTTCTTGAGGATTGCTTTCAATTCTTCGATCTGAACTTGTTGAGCCTTTACAGCCTCTACGAGAACAGAAGTAAGTCTTGAGTAGTCAACTCCGTGAACGCCGGCATTTTCATGCACAGCTTGTGGGAGAACCTCTTGAACATCCTGAGCGATGAAACCGAAGTCTCTTGCATCAGAATTCTTCCAAGTAAATTCAACTCCCTTCAAGGACATAACAGTGTCAAGTGCGCCATTCATTTGCTCAATATCTTTCTTAAGACTCTCGTCCGAGAAAGTAACAAAAGCAGAGGCACGAACCTTGTTAATGTTGTCTGTTCCAGCAGATCCACCACCTACATCAACACCATAATCAGTGGTTGCGTTACCGCCCATTGTTACAAGAGTTGCAGCAGAAGAGTTTTGAATCTTGATGTGGTTTTCTGAAGCATCAAAGACGAATGCCTCTCCAGATGTTCCACCGTGGAAAGTTGAATCAACTCCCTCGCCCGGAGATCCAACTGCTAAGGCACCATTCATTGAGAGTGCGCCGCCAGAGGAGATGGATAATCCAGTTCCACCGTCAGAGTATCCACCGCCGAGGGCGATGCTGTCAGCAGTGACACCAGAAGCAACATATACAGATCCAGAGAAAGCAGATGTCCCTGCTCCACCAACGATTAGACCGCCGCCTATTCCCATGTTTCCAGATCCAGACATGTTTCCTGCCAATACAAGGTTAGTTCCATCGAACTGAAGGTTTGCATTGTCTGCTAACTCTTTGGACGAACCAGCAAGAACGAGTCTTCCGGCAGTAAGAGCAGAAACGGTAGCGGCTGCGAAAGTTGGACTATCGCCAGTACCAAGACCAAGGCTTGTTCTAGCAGTGTTTCCGCTTTCGTAAGCGAATGCACCAGCACCAGTTGCAACGATGAATTCACCGTCAGCAGAAGCAGCACCGAGTGTATCAAGGTCTTCAAGAACACCGTCAACAGCAACAGTTACAGATCCACCAAGAGAGACAGATCCCAGAGCAGCCATACCAGCACCTTGTGTAAGTGTTACAGCAGAGTTGGCCAACTTAGCGTTCGCAACTGATCCAGCCAAGTGATTGCTTTGAATAGATCCAGTAGCGTAGTTTTCTGCGCCAAGAGCACCTCGTGCAACATGTCCACCTTGGATGGAACCAGATGCGTAGTGCTCTGCGTCGAGCGCACCAAGAGCGATGTGCTCGGAATTAACAGAGTCATCAGCAATGTTATCACCGTCTACAGCATCGCCAGCAAGCATCGCATGCTCAACAACGCCGGTTCCGATTGTCAAAGCACCACCAGCAGCAACTGTAGCGTCACCGGAGATTGATACATACGACGGATCAGTTCCATCAGACTGAAGGAATTGGGCAGCAGTACCTTTTCCAAGAAGTGAAGGATCACCAGATGCATCACCCAAGATGATAGAACCTCTAGTAATACCTGCCATTTTAGCCAAAGTGACTGCGTTGTCAACAATGCTGGCTTCAACGACAGCGTTAGCAGCCAACTCGTCAGCGCCAACAGCGTCATCAGCAAGCATTGAATTGGTAATACCTTGTGCCTTTACACGAAGAGCATCAGAGTTAAGCTCGATTGAACTATCATCAACACCAACTGCGAGAACACCAGAGGAGGCAGCAAGACCGTTACCAGCCAACTCAGTAGCAACATCATCGTGAACCATTCCAGTTTGAATTGCGTTAGCACCAATAGTTAAAGCACCACCAGCAGCGATGGTTGCGTCTCCACTAACATTTCCGAAGATTGCATCTTCGAGGTTAGAGAAGGTGATTGACTTAAGGTTGTTAGAGTCATCAACATCACCAGCGTACATCAAGTCGCCTTGTGCAAGGTCACTCAAAGATGAAGCCAAAGATCCACCGTCAAGCTTGTCCATGTCAATTGCAGCGTTAGAAGCAATAGAAGCATTGACAACAGCGTTAGCAGCCAATTCATCAGCGCCAACAGCATCATCAGCAAGCATGCTGTTTTCAACTGCTTGAGCAGCAATAGTCAAAGCACCGCCGGCAGCGATGGTTGCGTCTCCAGAGACATCAGCGAAAACTGCGTCTTGAAGGTTGGAGAAGGTGATTTTCTTCTCAGTTCCATTGTCAGAGAACAAGAAGTGATCTTGTGTCTGATGAAGAGCAGCACTGCCAAGAGCGTCAAAAGCATCGATGTCGATAGCCTTTGCAACATCTGTAACAACGCCACCTTGGTTTTGTAAGTAAAGTCTGGACTCAGCAGCATCGTCTGATGTACCAGAAGCGAAAAGGTAAATACCACCAACTGGTGCATCAGTTGGATCTCCAGAACCAGAAACATTCTGAAGTTCGATATATTTACCGTAACTAGATTCAGTAAAGTAAGCCATTCATAAATCCTCCATAGATTTAATAATTAAATTTTAGATATAAGTTAAAGAAAAAGCGCCCGAGAGCGCTTGGAGCACGAGATTGTGCTCATATATAAATAGTTTTTTATATTAGATTTGGGATGACAAAAAATTGATTTTGTCTATTTTGTTCATATTGTGGGTGGAAAAGAACAAATTATCATGTTCCATCTCCGTTAATTCCTGAGCCGCTCAGAGGTATCATTTCTGTTGATGGGATACTTGTCAGCTCTGCGAGCAATTGAAAGCCGGATTGACCAGAATTAAGACTAGAGATGTAAACTTCTTTGCATTTAACATCAATTTCAAATGGATTATTTTTTGCAGATCCGCTAATATAATTGTTGGCTGCACCTGAACCATAATGATTTAAATCTGATGGTATGATCATGTAATTGTGTTCATTGTGGAGTGCTGGGGATGTCGTTATATCCGCAAAATGAATTCTAAGCGGAGAAGAGCCAGTGTTGACAACTTTTATTGTTCTGCTAACTTTGGGGAAAGAAACTTTGAATTGTTGCCCTGCTCCGGAGCCGTCTCCATTTTGAACGATAGAGCCGGTAATGTACGGTGTTCCAGAAACCTGATAGGCACCTACACTGCCCAGCCCTTGTTGGTATTTGTATATTGACATGCTAATATCTCCTAGTCTTTATATTTTGCGTCGTAATCTCTCTGGAGCTTTTTAATTACTCTATTTCGCTCTTTTTTCTTACGACGGCGTTTATCTGTTGGTTTTTCAAAGTACATGAATTTTTGTCGCCATTCATCTTGAATGCCTTCTTTTTTTACTTTTTTTATGAATCTCTTGATCATTCTTTCTGGGGATTCATTTTTTCTTGGCGTCACTTCTACATGAACTGGTCTAGATTTGCGTCTCATTTTTCACCTATTTAACCATGTGCTTCCAAGCGCCTGCGCCGCTCATAAGCCCTGAAATGTCTACTCCCGGATCTGATGGGTCTACATCGCCCAAAGCTGAATCCGGGGTTGGGGGTGCTCCTGCGGATCCGCCCTTTTTAATTGGAGATGTTCCTTCGAAAACATTAACTCCACCATATGCATCTTTGCCAATTGCATCAAGCATTCGCTTTTTTGTCTCTCGGATATGATTTCTTTTTTCTCGTGATCTCATTTCCTGAAAGTTTGCTTTTTCTTGTGTGTCCTCTTTTACTATTGGCTTTTCAACAACTCTTTCAGTTACAATATTTTTACCGACCCCTTTCACAACTTCAGCTACAATCGTCGAAAGAAAACCCTCTGTTACAAGAACTTCCCTTACACTTTCCTTAATAAGTTGTTTAAACTCTGATTTTTTCATATTACTAACTTAAAATATCCTGTATTAATCTGTTTAATTTATCCGCTTTGGTGAAAACATTGCTGTCTTTATTTTCTTTCATCATGAATGCGCCGGCTGTTGATGGCTCGGAAACCATATCAAAGCAAATCAACTGAAAGTCATCATTTACCATAGATCCATTAGGGCTTTCTGATAGGGTGCCGGTTCCTCTTGAAGAAATACCAATCTTGCACCCGCCTTCAACAAGTGCTCTTAAAATCTTGCCAGATGGAGTCTCTAAAACTTGCATCTTTCCGTACACATCGTTGCCTTCCATCCAAACCGCTGTCATCTTGTGAGATACATTGGCAAGCTCGACAATATTTGACTCTGGGTGATCTAACTCTCCAAGTGCTCTATTTTCCTTTACTAATTTTTCATACAAGCCGATCTCTCTTTCCAGAACCTCATTGGTGTAAATTCTGCCGTTTCCGTTTGGCACACCACATCTTTGTATGACACCAGAAAGGATCATTCCGCCGTTGTTGACAAAATGTTTTTCTGATTCTGTGAGCAAGTCTTGGCATATGCCACCGTCACAAAGTTCATAGTATTCTCTAATTACCATCTTTTCAGTCATATCTAAATCCTTTCACGGGCGTTACCCGTGTGGGTCAGGAACCCTTGCAGCATCTTCTAACTGGTTGTAGTTTCCATTTTGCTGTCATTTTAAACTCCCTATTCGCTAATATGATTAAGTTTTATACCACTATCGCTAACAATAACATTAAAAGCATAAGATGTAGCAGAAGCCAAGCATCCTAAAATAAATAAATTAGCGATATTATACTCAAAATTAAATAGTTCTGTAAAGCCGTTTATTCCAAACAAAAAAACGCCGGTCCAAAAACCCGTACACATTGGGCACTGAATTAATGTTCCAAGCCAAGAAGATCTCTCTGAAATCCATTCTCTTGAGTTTTCAAATATGCTTCCATAAACTATGATTTGGGTCATGCCCCAAGAGGCTAATATAAAATAAAGTAAGTCCACTATTCCTCATACCTATAAATTCCTGCCAATCCATATGAATAGCCCGGATAATACGGCTGCATAGACCCCTTTGTGGTCTCCTGTGGGACTTCGCCAAATTCAGTTGAATTTTCGTCGGATGGGTGGAGCAAATCCTCTTCCCTTTCCATTTCAACCCTCTTCATCGTCTCCATATAGTCGTTTTCTTCTAGCATAAATGTTGCTATATTATATAACACAACTTCAGATAAGTTTTTAACTTCTTTGTTCTCAGGGTACTCTGCCAATAAAGATCCAAATACATTAGAGCCTCGGATTGTCTCTGGCTCTACTACTCCATGTTCAACCAAATAATTGAAAAACCTATTTTGCGTATTGTATACAATATCACTAAAATTGCTTTTACTGTATGCAACAATTTTTCTTTCCTTCAACTTTACAACAACATTAATATCCTTGTGATTAAAAATCATCAAGTGACCAGCCAAAGACTTTTTTACTTCTAGAGTGTCAATGTATTCTTGTATAAACTCTGGTGGTCCTCCAATGGTTATCTTAAGCATCTTTTTTGGACTCCTCTAATAGTTGTTGAATTTTCATCATCTTTGTCAATTCCTGCTGTCCAATCTCTTTCTCCGAAAAAGATTCTACCAAATCTAACAATTCTCGCTTTTGATCTGGGAAGACTTCTAGCTCTGTGGATTCACGAAGCTCTTGCTTTATGGTGGAGATTTCATCATCCAAATACAATTTCATTTCCAAGTCATCTCCAACTGAGGCGATGTAAACTTGTAGCAAATTCTTTTGCCTATCACTCAATCCATCATAAGATTTATTAAACCTTTTTGTGAATGATTCGTATACAACATTGTCAATATGATCGATATTGCGCTGCTCTGTTTTTTCCTGAATTATCATTCCAGAAACAATAGTTTCCTCTAAAAGCACTCGCTGTTTTGCCTCTATTTTTGGATTATTAAAAACCTGATGCAGTGTTGCCAAATCTTTATAGTTTGGAACAAAGTTTGTAAAAACTTCCGAGGAAAGCTCCTTATTTATCCTAGAAATTAGGGCACTTTGTTCATTAAAGAGTCTTTTGTTGTCTATTGCGCTTCTTTCTAGCCTAGACTCAAATACAATTTTTTCTGCCAATCTTCTATCATCTACTTTGGTTTCTAATATGTTCTGGTACAACTTCAAGTCTCTAGCCAGAGGACTGTTAGGCTTAAAGAATTCTTTAAATATTGAAACAATTGTGTTTTTCTTTGCTCTATCCTTTCCCATGGTGGCTTTGGTGAGTTCTCTTACTAGAGCCTCGTAAAGAAAAGCGGTATTTCTTTTCTTATTGTGTTTAATCTTGCTTGACATTTTTCTTTGTCTCCAACTCTGTTAATAGTTTTTTAATTTCGTTATTGTGTTCAAGAATTTGTTGTTCTTGCATATCATAATTAGATTGCTGGTCCTCGGAAACCCCTCTAGCTAATCTATTCATGTCTTTGTAGCCATGTGGAATACCTGTAATTCCACGCATTGAGCCTTGAGATTTCATAGATCTTGCCAAGGCTCTCTTGTCAGACTCGCCTCTAGGCTCGTACCACTTACCTTTTGATCTATTTGTTGTAGTGTAGACTTTTCCTCTTGGGCCTTTTGTAGCCATCTTTACAGCTTCATCATCCCTGTTGCCGGGGACTGCCAAGAGATTTCCTTCTGGTTCGGCTGGGGTGGGGGTGTCTGCGGCAGGTTCGTCTGCTGCGGTGGCTTCTTCGCCCCCAAGAGCATCGCCGAGATCATCGCCGCCAAGGTCTGCGCCGCCAAGAAGGTCCTCTCCGCCAAGACCGCCACCGCCGCCACCGCCGGATCCTGCATCTGCATCAAGAACATCAAATTGAGCCAACATGATTTTATCGTAGGCGATTTCTCTTTGGTTACGCAAGAATTCTTCTTCAGAAATATTAAACAAGTTATCTGCAATCCAACGCTTTGAAAAGAAACCTTCCGCAGCCGCTGAAGCAACATCAAATTTTGTTCTCCATTGCTCAAGCTCTTGCAACTCTGCAATTTTGGAAGGATTATTCAAGGACATTTTGAAAGAGATAAGATCGTTTCCACGATAACCAAGGGTATAAAGGTGAATAATCCCTATCTTTTCCAACTCTGTAATTACTGCTCTTTGCAGTCTTTGGATTGTTCTGGCAAAACGAATATCTTTTTGAGCCAATGTGGTTTGATCTTCGTTGGCTCCTTCGCCCCTAAACAAGTAGGACTGAGGTACCTTCAAGGCAGAAAACAGCTTGTCTTTAAGATACTTAACATCGTCAATATCTCCTGTGTATTGCCCTCCCGGCAATGTTTCTACCTTTGTCGACTGACCTCCACGCACTGGTATGAAATAGTCTTCATCTACAGATAGAGGATTATAGCGGAGGTCAACTCGCCCTGTACCTGCATCTACGACTTGATTGCGCTTCATTTGCGTGACAACTTTCTGCATATACTGTTCTACTTCGTTTGCATTAATGCCGCCGACATCAACATAAAACACCCTGCGCTCGGGAGATCTTACAATCCTATATGACATCATTGCGTCCTCTAGCAAACTAAGCTGGCGGAATATTCTTCGGGCAGGGTCTAAAATTGATGTGCCATATGGTGCAAATTTGTCGTTTCCTAAAATTCTAAAATGTGCAATCTGCCAATTTTCAAAAGTCACGCCAGCAGAATTCCACTGATATTGGATGTAGTTCGGGTTTGTTTCGTCTTCGCCTTCCAAACGCTCTACTTCTCTTGTTGGCAAACCAATGGCGTTAACCACACCTTGGTTTTCTTCAATATCAAGATACAGCATAAAGTCGCCAAACTTGCACATTGTTCTGCACCAATTAAAAAGGTTGTGCTCAATATTTAAAACATTGTGATACAATGAATTCAAAATAAGTTTAATTTCTTCGTTTGGGCAATGAATTCTCAACAAAGGATGCAGGTGAGTAGAAGTGGTCATTTCATCTGCGTATATATCTAAGGCGGATGCGATAATTGGCTCAAATTCCATTTGATCAAAATCAATATATCTTTGGCTTCTTGACACATTTGCCATTGTTGCGGAGGATAAATTAGAAAAAGGATTATAACTCGTCTTTTTAAATTGTTGTCCACTGGCAGATTTAAATTTTGACGCAAACTTATCTGCATCGCTTCTTGAATTTCTAACGACCATCTGAGCGTCATAGTTGACTAATGGTCCTGAAAGTAGCTTTGTTAATCTCCTGAACAGCGGAGATGTTTGATTTCTAGGGTTTCTATTTCTATCAGCCATTTTTTATCCTTTCAATATCCAAGAGTATTTTTGCTGCTCCGTTATCTTATCACTTTTTGCAACTGGTTTATAGCCAATTTGACCCGGAATTGCAGTATTTATTTCTGTATTGACCTTTGTTATAGCACCCAAAAACGCCTTGGCATATTCCGCATCACGCTGATTGACCTCTAGTGCTGTATCTCTGACCCAACATCCAATGGCAAACGCCATTACCAAGTCATCATTGTACATTCTCATCGCTTGGGGGCGTCCGTTGTGCCAAATAAAAGTCTCTAACTCACTAAATAGTCTAGCGGAATATATTGTAACTAGTTTATTTCTAACGAATTCTTCCATTTTCGCTACGACGAGTGGTCTGGTCTTGGAGGTCATCGAGAATCCAGCAACAGCATTGGTCATGTTTTCGCCCCGATATTGTTCCACATACTCGTGTGTTGACTTAATTGAATAATACAAGTTTGGATATGCCATGTCTCTTAATTTGTCTAGGACAGCATATCCCACAGAGTTATTTTCTACAACCATTAGGCAATTTCCATACTCGCATCCAACATCATTAAGCATATTTGCAAAAAGGTCCGGCGTAATTTTAGATTTGTACTCTGCTACGATTTCCATTGTCTCTAGCTTGAATATATGGAAAACAGAAAAGTCCCTGTCGTCGCCCCTAGAAACATCTGCCACTAAAAGATACTTGCATTCAGGATTAAACTTTTCCCATATCCAAAAATTTCTGTCAAACCCAGTTCTATATTCCGGATCTACTAAGTTGTCCTTAATTCTTGTCATGTCGTCTGGGTGGATTACTGTTTCCCCGGACATGTTAAAGCTGCACTCGTATTCTTGTGCGATTTGCCTTTTAGACATGTTCTTGGTTTCTTCCTCGAACCATTCATCATCTCGATCAGGATGCACTTGCCAAGGCAAATTTGTAGGAAAAAAGTCGTTGTTGCCCAGATCAGCATCGATGTATGTTTGATGAAACCAATTTCCTACACCATTTGGGGTAGATAGAGCAATGCATCGACCTCCTGTTGATAGGGTGGGGTAAAGACCGGTCCAAAGTTCGTCAAGCCCTTCTACATGTGCTGCCTCATCGACAACAAGGAGGGATAGGGCTTCTGAACGACCTGCATCGCCAGAAGTTGTGGAAGCTTTGATTTGAGATCCATTGTTTAACTCAAAAGATGTTCTATTGTCAATTTCAATATTAGCAATCTGCATCCATTCTGGTAGATTTTTCATGATTGCCTTGACCTTTTTCACTAAGTTGGCTGCTGTCTGAAACTTAGTAGCCATAACGAGAATGTTCTTATCTTTGTGAAAGAGCATCATCCAAGCAACATAGCCAGCAGTAATGGTAGAGATACCCAACTGCCTTGCTTTCAAAATAATATTAAAGCGGTAGTTGTTAAAATCTTCCAACAATTGGTCTTGGAAATCGTAAGTTTTAAAAGGGATTTGACCCCTAATGGGGTGTGAAATTTTGGTATAATTATTTATAAAGTAAGATGGATTTTTACCAGACTTGACAATCTCTTTGAGTTTCTCTTTTTTTGTTAATTGATATGACATGCGCCTTCACTATCTTGAAGCCTTAATCCAATTTTTAATACTCTCTTCTAGCCTTTGCTGTGGCGGGAGAGTTTCTTCTTCTCCAAGACCCGGAACACCGCCGAGCTTATAGATGGTGGATGTCTGATACCAAGTTCTAATGTTCGACATCTTTTGTACAAGAATATCTGTTTCGCCCTCTTGGACTAAAGATAGGTTTTTTCCTGCGGATGTCTTGTATTCCTTTTTTAAAAAGGAGACGATATCAGCTATTTTCTGCTCAACCTTGGATTCGAACTTGGGGTCTGCCACGCTCTTGATATTACATTCAGAAGAGTAACTCAAAATCATTTTGTTACCCTGAAATCTGACTTTGAATCCATCCACAAGCCTACTGTCAGTCACAGTATTGTCAACCTCTCTTCTGAGACCGATTTTGACTGGGTTTCCCTCTTCATCAAGTGCCCCATCATATCCTTTGGTGGACACGATATTCTGAATTGTCTGTACAACATCTAAAACGCTAGCCATTATCTTTCCCCTTATAAAAGTTTCCTAGAAACTCCACTCTTTGGTCTATATCTGCCCACCGATCTTCCCTGCCATCTACAAATTGCATGTAACATTTCCAACAGCAATCATGCTTGTTCATGTATATGTCATCCTTTAAGTCAAACGAATATTCAAAACAAGCAGGACAAACACGATCTTCGTCTCTAGTAAGTAGTTTTTTTGAAAGCAAAAAACCATCTTTGTTAATCTTTTCAGATCTTTCCCTCTGTTTGCTGTCTTTTTTTTGCCTGTCTTTGATTTGATCTAGGTAGGAAAGCTCTTTTTCCTCTGTCCAGCCAGATCTAGGATGCCGAATGGCTTCTGGTCCGAATTTGTCGGCGATTGCCTTTTCTAGTTTTACAATGTAGTTTGGATCTTTGCTTTTCATTTCATCCTATTATACAGCTATTTATCTAGTTTTTCAATCAAAAGATCAAGTTTCTTTTCTAAAATGGTTATTTTTTTGTCTTGAGCCTTCGCACCTTCGACTAAAAATGAAATAATTTTAGTATAATCCATGGTATTCGCATACTCTGGATCTTGTGACCATTCAACAATTTCTGGAATTACTTTACCAACCTCTTCAGCAATAAATCCGTAATCCTTTTTCCCCGTGTCTTTCCAACTATATGATACACCTTGTAGCTTGTTAATTGTGTCAAGAGCGGAATTAAGAGGCTCAACATCCTCCTTGAATCGTATGGAAGAATAGGAAAGGAAAGCATTTGCCTTAATTTGTCCGTCTGGACGGCTGCTATCTGGTAATGTTATTGCGTGAGTTGCGGAGCAATCCCCCACCGCCAAATAATTAGCCACATGAACGCAAGAGCCCGACAAGACGAGCCCCCTGTGTTCCGAACCGGAGATTATCAAAGCCCCGTGACCACCGTCTTCGTAATATATCTTTGCCTCGTTGTTTGGTCCGAAGTTAAAAGCTGATGAGTCCCCTGTGGATACAAACTGTAGTTCACCGCCAATCTTGAGCGGGGAGGCACCTTCTAGCGTTCCTGCTATCTGAATCGTTGAGCCCGAGAGGACAATGCCATTGGATGAACCAGATATAACTAGAAAATCGTCTTGATTTTCATTGTATTCTATATGAGCATCACTGTTGGTGCCAAACTTTATTTTAGTATCGTCGGCAACTTTCATATCGGTACCGTCAAAAGTGAAGGTGGATATGCCTGCGAAGGAGCCTCCGTTATTGTATTGTAAGTGGGTGCTAGAGCCGCCCGGAGTGGTCAGATCGTCTGTTTCAGGGGCGTTGCTTTTTATTATAGATACTAATTTTCCATGACTATACTTACCTATCGCCATTAGTTAGTGATTCCCGCCGCAACTACAAAGACACCTACCGTCAAAACCACGCCGCCAATAACGCCGCCGACAAACCACCAGTGGGTATAATCGTTTGGTCTTTC
>UEXM01002901.1_pt1 | contig 11600 bp, 9 predicted proteins | sample 1796661 | NCBI WGS metagenome assembly UEXM01 (sample SAMEA4772469, study PRJEB27181) | metagenome
TTTTATAATATTACTGTTTTTCACCTGCAGATTTTTTTACTTGTTACCCTTGAAGTTCTCACACCTCCACGCATCTTAAGTGCATCACGCAGACACTTTGCAAATTGGACATACATAAATGACTGCAGCACAAAAAGAAACATTAGGCTTTCAAACAGAAGTAAAACAATTACTAAACTTAATGATTCACTCGCTTTATTCTAATAAAGAAATATTTTTACGTGAGCTTGTATCAAATGCATCTGATGCAGCCGATAAATTACGCTTTTTAGCGTTATCAAACGGCGACTTATATCAAGGTGATGCTGATTTACGTGTACGTATTAGTGCTGATAAAGAAGCCAATACGGTAACCATTTCTGATAATGGTATTGGTATGACACGTGATGAAGTGATCAGCTCTTTAGGTACAATTGCAAAGTCGGGTACCGCAGAGTTTTTCAAAAACTTAACGGGCGACCAAAGCAAAGATTCACAACTTATTGGTCAATTTGGTGTGGGCTTTTACTCAGCGTTTATTGTTGCTGATGAAGTGACAGTGCGTACCCGTAAAGCAGGCGAGACAACGGCTGTAGAGTGGCAATCAAAAGGTGAAGGTGAATACACGCTGCAAGAAATTGAAAAAGAAGGCCGCGGTACAGACATTATTCTACACCTACGTGAAGAAGAAAAAGAGTACGCAGACGAATGGCGCCTTCGTAGTATCGTGACTAAATACTCTGATCATATTTCTACACCAGTACAAATGTACAAAGCAGAAGTACCAGAGTCTGAAGGCGAAGACGGTGAGAAAATTCCAGCAGTTCCTGGTGAGTGGGAAAGCATTAACCGTGCTACGGCATTGTGGACGCGTGATAAGTCTGAAATCTCTGAAGATGAATACAAAGAATTTTACAAGCATGTAAGCCATGACTGGGAAGATCCACTTAGTTGGGGACATAACAAAGTTGAAGGTAAAACTGAATACACCAGTTTGTTATACATTCCGAAAAAAGCGCCGTTTGATTTATGGAACCGCGAGCGCCAAAGTGGCTTAAAATTATACGTGCAACGTGTATTCATTATGGATGATGCTGAGCAGTTTATGCCAAGCTACCTGCGTTTCGTTAAAGGTCTATTAGATTCAAATGATTTACCACTGAACGTATCGCGTGAAATACTTCAAGATAACAAAGTGACCCAAGCTATCCGTAAGGGGTGTACGTCGCGTATTATTAAAATGCTTGAGCGTATGGCGAAAAACAAAGCCGATGATTACCAAACGTTTTGGAATGAATTTGGTCAAGTAATGAAAGAAGGCCCAGCTGAAGATGCGGCTAACAAAGAGAGCATTGCTAAGCTATTACGTTTTGCTTCAACGCATACCGATTCAGACACTCAAGATGTATCGCTTGAACAATACATTGAGCGTATGAAAGACAGCCAAGATAAAATTTACTATGTTGTTGCTGACTCATTTATTGCAGCTAAAAACTCACCGCATTTAGAGATCTTCCGCAAAAAAGGCATTGAAGTTTTACTACTAAGTGACCGTGTTGATGAGTGGATGATGAGCCACTTAACTGAATTTGCAGACAAGCAATTTCAATCAATTACTCGCGGTGATTTAGATTTAGGCGACTTAGACGACGAAGAAACTAAAAAAGCACAAGAAGAGTCTGAAAAAGAAGTTGCAGGCCTTATTGAGCGTATTAAAACCGCATTAGGTGATGATGTTAAAGAAGTACGCTTTACACATCGTTTAACCGATTCGCCAGCCTGTGTGGTGAGCGACGACAACGACATGAGCTCGCAAATGCAAAAGCTGATGGAGTCAGTAGGTCAAGCAGTGCCAGAAGCTAAACCTGTGTTTGAGCTAAACCCTGAACACCAGATTGTTAAGCATTTAAATGATGAGCAAGACGAAGATAAATTTGCACAGTGGTCACATGTATTGCTAGATCAAGCATTACTAGCTGAGCGCGGTACGCTTAAAGATCCAACTGGATTTGTCACTCGCTTAAATAAACTTATGCTTGATTTGAGCAAATAAGTATTAAAAATCAATGATTGAGTAAAAAGGGAACGTTTGTTCCCTTTTTTTATGCGCTGGAGCATAGAGTTTATTGATTTTTAAAGGTTAAATTTGCTGCATAGACGCTGCCCGAAAGGGTCTGTCTGCCTACATGGATGGTGGCAAATGGCGTGAGCAGGACGCAGAGGCTTTGCTCGATTTTTACTCAGCCTACTAGGTTGCAAACATTGCGCCGCGATAAAGAGCCCCTAGTTTGCACAAATATTAATCCGCAAAGGCCAACAGACTCTAGACAATTAGTATAAGTTACTTGAGTATCTGCGGCGCTTGTGGAAGAATTCAGACTTTAAAATAAACTCTCATATTAGGGGACAATGATATGCGCATTATTCTTTTGGGCGCGCCGGGTGCAGGTAAAGGTACTCAAGCTCAGTTTTTAATGGATAGATACGGTATTCCACAAATTTCTACCGGTGATATGCTACGAGCTGCAATTAAAGAGGGCACACCACTTGGCCTTGAAGCAAAAAAAGTAATGGACGCAGGTCAGTTAATTTCTGATGACATCATCATTGGCCTTGTTAAAGAGCGTATTGCAAAACCTGATTGTGAGAAAGGCTTTTTACTTGATGGCTTCCCACGTACCATTCCACAAGCTGATGCAATGAAAGATAATGGCGTTGTCGTTGATCACGTTATTGAATTTGATGTTGCTGATGAAGTGATTGTTGAGCGTATGGGTGGCCGTCGTGTTCATCCTGGTTCTGGTCGTGTTTATCATGTTGTTTACAATCCACCAAAAGAGGAAGGTAAAGACAACGAAACAGGTGAAGAACTAATTATTCGTGCAGATGATACCGAAGAGACAGTTCGTAAACGCTTAGGCATTTACCATGAGCAAACAATGCCATTGGTTGACTACTACCAAGCAGAAGCGCAAGCTGGTAATACGCAGTACCATAAATTAGACGGTACTCAAGCGGTTGAAGCAGTAAGCAAGCAACTAGCTGAGCTTTTAGGTTAATTTTTATCTAAAATTAAGAGCATAATCAAAAAAACCGCTTCATAGCGGTTTTTTATTATCTGAAATTCGACCTTTAAAGCGTTTTAAGCTTTTCAATAACGCTATCGTATTCAGGCTCGGTTGATAAGCTACTAACTAATTGTTTATATATAACTTTATGGCTTTTATCGAGAATAAAAACAGCGCGAGTAAGTAACCCCATATCTTTAATTATTAACCCATACTTTTGGCCAAAATCACGCCATACAGAATCAGACAGTGTCGTAACTTTATCGATATTCTCTGCTTTGCAAAAACGTTTTTGTGCAAAAGGTAGGTCGGCACTAATCGTCAACATGGCCACGCCAGGAAACTGTTGCGCTACTTTTTCATTAAAATGCTTTGTTTGTAGGCTACAAATGCCAGTATCTAAGCTTGGTACCACGCTTATCAATACGGCTTGCCCTTGGTAATTTTCTAATGTAATGGCAGTAAAGCTGTCGTCGACCACTTTAAAATTTGGCGCATCAGCACCGACTTTAAGGCCTTGGCCTAGTAACGTAACAGGTTTACCTTGCGCTGTTACTTTTCCTGCATCTAAGGTGTTTTCAGGTAACTCTGATGCAAAACTAGTGCAACAAAACAGGCTCAATGCAAAGGCTAATGAACGACGCATGGATTTTTTCCTTTTAAGAATTAACGTAATAGTGGTGAGTGTATTATACTGTGATGGAGTTACCAAGCAGAATAATTGACGCGTTTATTTTCCCTAAAATTGTAAATAAGCAATACTTTGATTACTATGTATATATAAGAGATAGGTATTAATTAATAATATCCGTGCCTTTATTTTTTGCGGTGTCAGCGTACAACAAGTTTTAAAATAGAGAGATAATATGTCAACATCGGTTTTAATTTGTGATGATTCAAAACTAGCTAGACGTCAATTAGCTCGGTCTTTACCCGATGATTGGGATATTAAAGTTGAATTTGCATGTGACGGTGTAGACTGCATAAAACAAATAACTAAAGCCCAGCCTGAAATTCTTTTCCTTGATTTAAATATGCCAGAAATGGACGGTTATGGCGTGCTTGCTGCAATGAAAGAGCAAGGACTCGACGTTCTCACTGTTGTGGTATCAGGCGATATTCAACCGAGTGCGCATCAACGTGTGCTTGAGCTTGGCGCCATAGATTTTATTCAAAAACCGTGTTCCCCAGAAAAGCTTGCTGCCATCATTGAACATCATGGTATTAGAGATAGAGCACTGCGTGAACGCATGTCTCACTCGTTAGGTGAACAAGTTGACCCTGATGTTCGTGATATATATCAAGAGCTTACTAATGTTGCCATGGGTCAAGCGGGAGATTTACTGGCAAGACTGCTTAATGTATTTGTTAAGTTACCCATTCCTAATGTTAATGTTTTAGAAGTCAGTGAGCTCAACATGGCGTTAAGCTCTGTTGATACCAATGATACTACATCGGGTATTTGCCAAGGCTTTATAGGTGGCGGGGTATCTGGCGAGGCATTATTACTTTTAAATGACTCTAGTTTTAAAGAAATAGCCTCACTGATGAATTACGAAGGTGAACTAAACGACAAGGTTGAGTTAGAGTTGCTAATGGATGTAAGTAACATTTTAATTGGCGCTATTTTAACCGGCTTGTCAAAACAACTCGACATGACCTTTAGCCAAGGGCATCCAATAGTTTTGGGGCAGCATCGGGACGTTTCTGAACTTGTTCAGTCGAATAAGTCGCGCTGGCAACGGACTCTAGCCATAGAAATAAGTTACGGTATTGAAAATCATGATATTAGTTGTGATTTAATGTTGCTCTTTACTGAAGATTCACTAAAAACTTTGAAATACAAAGTTGCTCATCTACTAGAAGATTAAATATTTATGCCAGCTGATTTAGATTTGAATGAAATCCATTGGTTAATGGATATGTTTAATACGGTTGATGTCGGTCTTGTTGTACTCGATCGAGAATACAAAGTGCATGTATGGAATGGTTTTATGGAAAATCATTCTGGTTTGTTACCGAGCGCTGTGAAAGACAAAGACTTATTTGATTTATTTCCGGCCATTGATGAAAAATGGTTTAGAAGTAAATCTGAGTCAGTGTTTGTATTAAAGAATCGTTCATTTACTATTTGGGAGCAGCAGCCGTATATTTTTCGTTTTAAAAACTACCGACCAATTACCGGTAAAGCGGACTATATGTATCAAAATGCCACGTTTATTCCACTTACCAATGTGCGAGGCGAAGTCGAGCATATTTGTATTATTATTTACGATGTGACAGATATTGCGGTTAACAAAAAAGAACTAGAAGAGTTAAATAAAAAACTAGAACAAGTAAGCCAAACAGATAGTTTAACCCAGCTTGCCAATAGAGGGCATTGGGAGCACTTACTGCACCAAGAATTTTTACGAACGAAGCGAAACGAAGGTTGTTGCTCGTTATTAATTTTTGATATTGACCACTTTAAAAAGATAAATGATAATTTTGGACACAGTGCTGGAGATGAAGCACTTCGTCATATAGCGAGTTTACTGAAAACTGCATTGCGTGAAACAGACATTGCTGGGCGATACGGCGGTGAAGAGTTTGTTGTTACTTTACTAGATACCAATAAACAAGGAGCTATTGTATTTGCTGAACGCTTACGCCAGCTAATTGAAACCTCTCCGGCGAAATACAATGAGCACACGGTGCATATGGCCATTAGTGTGGGTATTGCGTGTTTTGATGATCAGTTTAAAGATCACGAACGATGGATTGAAGCTGCCGATAAAGCGCTTTATCATTCAAAAGAAACAGGTCGAAATAAAGTGTCGGTATACGCTGATATAAAAAATGATGCTTAGGCATCATTTTTTAATTGGGGGGTAAAATAAGCAAGTCAGTTTTAAGTAAGCGCATTATTTTTTCTGCAGTATTACCAATGAGTTTTGCTTTAATTCCTACATTCCCAACAGATCCTATAATCACTAAATCAGCATTGAGCTTGGCCGCTAAGCTTGGGATCACCTGCTCAGGTAAACCCGCTTTAATATAAAGTTTGTCGCGTAAGTTATTATCAATAATGAGTTGTTGCTGTGATTGAGGTAATTTCTCAAAGGCATTGACTAGTTGCTCTTCTGAAAATACTAAGCCTAAATCTCTTAATATTGGAGAAATATACACTGTGTAGCCGGCATAAAATTCACAGTCTGTTCGCTGTGCGTATGCTAGGCCATATTTAATAATTGACTGATTAAGCTTATGTTTTGCGGTTTTTTCGCTGGCTAAATCAAGTGCGGCGAGTATGTTGGTATGCTTGCGCCATTTGTTATCTGCCGCTAAATACAAAGCGATGGGCGTAAAGCGGATAAGTTGCCAATCAAGTTCACTAAATTGGCTGTCGCTGTCGATATGGCGTGTTTTTATCACCATTTCGTAATCATCAGTATTAATATCTTCGTTAAGCCACTGCTCGGGGGCTTCATGCCATGCGGTTTGAAAGGTATAACTGCAACCCTCCAGTTCTGCGCTAATCAGTGGCTCCAACTGTGCCCTTAATGATGAAAGGCATTTATCTTGGAGTGAAAGCAATTGTTCTGGCGACAGAGAAAATAAAATATTGCCGGTTTCTTCAAAGCTAAATGCAACAATATCAATATGTTTATTGCCTTGCAGCGCTTTTTGTTTAGCATGCTGCAATGACGTTTTTGCAAATTCAACCGAATCAATCAGTACAAGAAGCTTTTTTTTGTCCATTATTTTTACTCTGTTGTATGGCGTGAATCATCAATTGGACATTGACCAATGGTTGAAATCTCACCAGAATTTGACTCCTGTTCCAGTTTTACCTTAAAGCCCCATAGTCTGTAAAGGTGTTTTAATACCTCCCCATGGGAGTTAGCCAGTGGAACGGCATTATGAGGTACATATCGTAGGGTTAAAGAGCGGTCGCCGCGTAAGTCAACATCGTAAACTTGTATGTTAGGCTCATGATTACTAAGGTTATATTGTGTAGAAAGTGCTTCTCTAACCGCTTTGTAGCCATTATCGTCGTGAATAGCGCCTATTTCTAAATGTGGGTTACTAGCATGGTCGACTATGGTGAATAATTTAAAATCCCGAATCAGCTTAGGGGATAAAAATTGGCTAATAAAACTCTCATCTTTGAAATTTTGCATTGCAAAGTGCAGTGTCTCGAGCCAGTCACTGCCCGCATGCTCAGGGAACCAGCGTTTATCTTCTTCTGTTGGGTTTTCACAAATACGACGTATATCAACCATCATATTAAAGCCCAGTGCATAGGGGTTAATACCTGAGTAATAATCGCTATTATATGGAGGTTGGTACACAACATTAGTATGGCTTTGTAAAAACTCCAACATAAATGAGTCGGTTAGTTTTCCCTCATCATATAAATGGTTCAAAATAGTATAGTGCCAAAAAGTGGCCCAACCTTCATTCATTACTTGGGTTTGTTTTTGTGGATAAAAGTATTGTGATATTTTTCGCACTATCCTGACGATTTCTCGCTGCCATGACTCGAGTAAAGGGGCATTTTTTTCAATAAAGTACAGAATATTTTCCTGCGGCTCCTGCGGGAAGTGGCGTTCGTGTTTTTTTGACTCTTGCTGTTGAGAAGGAATGGTACGCCATAATTCGTTAACTTGTGATTGCAAATACTCAGCCCGTTCTTGCTGACGCTTTTGCTCTTCAAATAACGAAATTCGTTGTGGACGTTTGTACCTATCAACACCGTAACTCATTAATGCATGACATGAGTCGAGTATGCTTTCTACTTCGGAAATACCGTACTTTTCTTCACAGCGGCTAATATAGTTTTTAGCAAACAATAAATAATCAATAATTGAGCCTGCATCAGTCCATGTTTTAAATAAATAATTCCCTTTAAAAAATGAGTTATGCCCATAGCAAGCATGTGCCATAACCAGTGCCTGCATCGGAAGGGTGTTTTCTTCCATTAGGTAAGCAATACAGGGGTTCGAATTAATCACAATTTCATACGCAAGTCCCATTTGACCGCGTTTATAATTTTGCTCCGTTTGAATAAATTTTTTACCATACGACCAGTGAGTGTAGCCAATGGGCATGCCTATACTTGAGTAGGCATCCATCATTTGTTCTGCGGTGATCACTTCAATTTGGTTAGGGTAGGTGTCTAGCTTATAGTGCTCAGCCACACGCGCTATTTCGTCTTGGTATTGTTGCAATAGTTCAAAGGTCCAATCGGGCCCATCACTTATTCGATTATCTTTCATAATGCTACCTCGCTTTGGCTATGCAGCCCCTTGCTGTTGACGACCTTTTTTAAATAGCTCCCTAAATATAGGGTAAATATCTTCAACACCTTGGATATGCTGGATGGCAAAATTACTGTTAGTTTGACTAATGTTTTGATACTCGCGCCATAAACTTTGATGAGCACGTGTGGTAATTTCTATATAGGCAAAATAGCGAACAGCTTTAAGTATTTTATTACGTAAAATATGCCCACATTGAGGCGTGTCATCGGCCCAATTATCGCCATCAGAAGCTTGTGCCGCGTATATATTCCACTCATCAGCGTTATAGCGCTCAGCTATTATTTCATTCATCAGTTTTAGTGCACTTGAAACAATGGTACCGCCTGTTTCTTGTGAATAAAAAAATTCTTGCTCATCAACTTCTTTAGCCTGGGTATGATGGCGAATATACACAACGTCGATGTCTTTGTAGCTGCGAGTTAAAAACTGATAAAGCAAAATGTAAAAGCGTTTTGCCATGTCTTTTGTTGCTTGATCCATTGAACCTGACACATCCATAATACAAAACATCACCGCTTTACTGGTTGGGTGTGGTTGCTTGTCGTAGTTACGAAAACGTAAGTCGTAATTATCGATAAAGGGCACGGTTTTTATTTGCTGTTTGAGTGTGTCTATTTCTTTTTGTAATAAGGCCACAGCGGCTTTATCACAGTGTGGTTGTTCAAGCAGCAGTGCTAGTTGCCCCTCAAGCTCACTAAGGCGGCGTTTTTTACCTGCGGTCATTGCAATACGACGAGCTAGAGAACCTTGTAATGAGCGCACTACATCAATATTACTGGGCATACCATTGCTGTAAAACCCAGCGCGATGGGTTTTCATTTGCACTAGTTTATCAAGCTGGTTTTCTTGCAAATTAGGGAGTTCTAAATCCTCAAATAACAAATCAAGGTATTCATCTTTAGAGATAGAAAAAACAAATTCATCTTGGCCTTCGCCAGAGTCACTTGCTTCACCTTCGCCTGCGCCACCGCCTATGCCTCCTTTAGGGCGCTCTATTTTGTCGCCAGTAGAGAACTGATCGTTCCCAGGGTGTATTTGCTTTCTATTACCGCCTCTACCTTGATGAAAAGTAGGTTCACTAATATCACGCTGCGGAATAGATATACTCTCCCCAGAGCTAGAGTCGGTGACGCTGCGTTTATTGATCGCATCAGACACCGCTTCTTTTATCTGCTTTTTATAACGCCTAATAAAACGCTGGCGGTTAACCGTGCTTTTGTTTTTGCCATTTAAACGCCTGTCGATAAAATGCGCCATAATGACCTCCTAAAAACTGCAATTATGAAGGTTATTGCGATTTTCTAACCCGTAAATACCACTCAGATAGCAAGCGCACTTGTTTTTGCGTGTAGCCTTTTTCAACCATACGGTTAACAAAGTCCTCATGCTTTTGCTGATCCTCAGCCGATGTTTTAGCATTGAATGAAATGACAGGGAGTAAGTCTTCCGTGTTTGAGAACATTTTTTTCTCAATAACCGTGCGTAGTTTTTCATAACTTGTCCACAGCGGATTTTTGCCATTGTTATGAGCGCGAGCACGCAGTACAAAGTTAACAATTTCATTTCTAAAATCTTTAGGGTTTGAAATACCTGCAGGCTTTTCTATTTTTTCAAGCTCAGCGTTGAGTGCATCACGGTCAAATAATTGCCCTGTATCAGGGTCGCGGTATTCTTGATCTTGAATCCAAAAATCAGCATAAATAACGTAGCGGTCAAAAATATTTTGGCCATATTCTGAATATGACTCTAAGTATGCGGTTTGTAGCTCTTTACCTATAAACTCAACATATTGTGGAATTAAATAGCCTTTTAAAAAGCTTAAATAACGCTCTTCAACTTCGGCACTAAATTGTTCACGCTCAATTTGTTGCTCAAGCACATAAAACAAATGCACAGGGTTGGCGGCCACTTCGGTGGTGTCAAAGTTGAATACGCGAGATAAAATTTTAAACGCAAAACGGGTTGAAAGACCGGTCATGCCCTCATCAACACCAGCGTAATCACGATACTCTTGATACGACTTCGCTTTTGGGTCGGTGTCTTTAAGGGTTTCACCATCGTAAACCCGCATTTTAGAGTAAATGCTTGAGTTTTCTGGCTCTTTTAAACGAGAGAGAGTAGTAAATTGGGCTAAAATTTTAAGTGTACCTGGCGCACAGGGGGCGTTGTAAAGCTCACTGTGTTCAATCAGCTTATCGTAAATTTTAATTTCTTCGGTCACTCGTAAGCAATAAGGGACCTTAACAATATAAACACGGTCTAAAAAGGCTTCGTTGTTTTTATTGTTTTTAAAGGTTTGCCATTCTGATTCATTAGAGTGGGCGAGTATCATGCCGTTAAATGGCAGGGCGCTTATGCCTTCTGTGCCGTTATAGTTACCTTCTTGGGTAGCTGTTAAAAGCGGATGTAACACTTTTATGGGGGCTTTAAACATTTCTACAAATTCCATTAAGCCTTGGTTGGCTAAACATAATGCGCCTGAATAGGCATAAGCATCAGGATCATTTTGTGCAAAGTGTTCAAGTTGGCGAATATCGACCTTACCGACAAGAGCTGAAATATCTTGATTGTTTTCATCTCCGGGCTCTGTTTTAGCAATCGCAACTTGATTTAAAATTGATGGGAAGCGTTTAACCACTCTAAATTGACTAATATCACCATTAAATTCTTGTAAACGTTTTGCGGCCCATGGAGACATTACCGTTTTGAGGTAACGAGACTTAATTCCATATTCTTTTTCGAGTAGGCTGGCATCTTCAACGGGATCAAATAATGACAGCGGATGGTCATTAACCGGGGAGCCCTTAATTGCATAAATAGGCACTTGTTGTATTAAATACTTTAGCTTTTCAGCAATCGATGACTTACCGCCACCCACCGGACCAAGCAAGTAAAGCACTTGTTTACACTCTTCTAATCCTTGCGCGGCGTGTTTTAGATAAGAAACAATTTGCTCAATGGCGTCTTCCATACCATAAAAATCGGCAAATGCAGGGTAACGTGCAACAACACGGTTCGAAAATAAGCGACTTAAACGAGTATCGGTAGCGGTATCTAACATTTTAGGCTCGCCAATGGCCATCAGTAATCTTTCAGGAGCACTGGCATAAGCAGACTTATCGGTTTTACAAATTTCTAGAAACTCAGCAACACTGTACTCTTCTTCTTGTGTTGATTCATAACGTGCTTGGTAGTGATCAAAAATAGTCATAATGACCTCCGAAACCTACTTTGAAGATGTATTCAC
>UEXM01002902.1_pt1 | contig 11594 bp, 15 predicted proteins | sample 1796661 | NCBI WGS metagenome assembly UEXM01 (sample SAMEA4772469, study PRJEB27181) | metagenome
GCGGTCGCTCTATGAAAGAGGAGATGTACCTTTGCCTATTCTTCTTAAAAACTTGCAGCTTGAGGAACTTTCCCTCGTGGATCGACCTGCCAATGCACAGGCAATGGTTAGCCTCTTCAAGCGCGACAACTCTGAGGAAGTTGAGAAAATGACTGATGAAATGGAAGCCAAAGTCAAGGCTTACATGGAAGAGAAAGCGTGTGGTAAAGAAGAAGCTATGAAGGCTCTTGGTTACGACATGGAAAAGGCTGATGTGGCTGAAGAACCCACTGAAGTCGTAGATATCGACACCATTAAAGCCGACATTGAAGCCCTTAAACTGGAGAATGAACGTCTCCGTAAGGGTCTGATTGAAGAGGGCTACGTTATTAAGGCTGATGTTATCGAAAAGAAAGCACCTGTCGAGATGATGGAAATCGAAGGTGAGATGGTCGCTAAATCCGACATCCCCGCCCCGGTCCTCAAGGCACTGGAAGCCGCAGAAGTTGCCAAGAAGCAACACGAGATTGAAAAGGCTGATGCCGCTCTGACAAAACGTGCTGAAGCGGAACTTCCCCATTTCTCTGTTGAGGTAGCCAAGGGACTCTTGACTGCCGTAGAGAAGATGGACGAAGTGGACATGCTGATGGAAGCTCTTCAGGCTGCTGATAAGGCTTTCTCGGACAAGATGGAAGAGTTTGGAAAGTCTGATGTTGATGGCAATTTCGCTACAGCAAACGACAAGATGGAATCTCTCGTCAAGGCTCATATGGAAGCCAATGAACTTAAGAAGTCGGACTACCCAAAAGCCTATGCTGCTGTTGCAAAAACAGACGAAGGCCGCGAAGTCCTCAAAGCCATTCGTAAAGGAGAATAACTATGGCTGTGTTCCAATCGCGTGACACACGCACTTTTGAAGCTGGTGGTGATCTGTCTGCCGGTCAATTTCATTTCGTTGCACTTGCATCAGATGGTCAGGTAGACATTGCTGGCGATGGTGTGGATGCCGTTGGCGTCCTCCTCAACAACCCTGATGCAGCCGGTAAAGCCGCTACTGTTGTAGTGTCTGGCAAGGTTACTGTGGAAGCTGGTGCTTCTATTACCACTGGTGCAAAAATCGGATCAAACGCCGCTGGTGAAGCTATTACGGCTGCTACTGGCGACATTGTTAAGGGTTATGCCCTTGAAGATGGTGTGGATGGTCAGATCATCGCAATCGAACTCATCAATGGCGGCAACGTCACTGCCTAACCAATAAGTAAAGGATATTAGATATGCCTCTCCTGACTCCGAGTCAAGTGCATATTGACCAGCCGCTGACAAACCTCACGCTGGCCTATGTGCAATCACAAGAAAACTTTATCGCGGACAAGGTGTTCCCGTTGGTTGGTGTTGATCGCCAGTCTGACAAATACTACATCTACGACCGTGACAACATGAACCGTAAGGGCGACGTTAAGAAACTGGCCCCTCGCACTGAAGTCAACCGTATTGGCATGAGCATTTCCAACAGTGCTTACTATGCTGATGTGTATGGCCTTGGTATGGACTTTGACGAGCAAACGCTTGCAAACGAAGATGCCGCTCTGGACATTCGTTCAGCAGGTGCGTCCACACTGGTTAATCGCCTGATGATCCACCGTGAAAATCAGTTTGCTACCACATTCTTCACTTCGGGTGTTTGGGGCACGGATTGGGCTGGTGTTGCCAATGCGGACAACGATACTGCCGCTGAGATCACCAACTGGGATGACTACACCAACTCCACCCCGATTGAGGACGTTACTCGCCTGCGTCGTACCATTCAACTCAAGTCGGGTGGGTTTAAGCCCAACACTATGGTTGTTGGTAAAGCTGTTCGGGATGCTCTGGTTAACAACCCTGACATCTTGAACCGTCTGAACGGTGGTGCAACTGTTACCAACACTGCACGTGTGGTTAACTCCAAACTGGCTGAAATCTTCGAGGTCGAAAACTTCTACGTCATGGAAGCGATTGAGAACGATTCAGTTGAGGGTGTAGCCGAAAGCAACAGCTTTATCGGTGGCAACAATGTTCTGCTGGTTCATGCACCTTCTTCGGCTGGCCTGATGACGCCTGCTGCTGGCCTGACGTTTGCTTGGAACAACATTCCTGGTGTGAACAACTTGGGTGTTTCGGTTGAGTCCTTCACGGATGATGCACTGAAGCGTCAACAAATCGCAGAGCATATCCAAGTCAAAATGGCCTACGACATGAAAGTTGTTGGCGCTGACCTTGGTGGCTTCATTAACTCGGCTATCGCCTAAGTTTATACTACAGGGGTGTCCTTTGTCTGATGACTTAGGGCACCCCCAATAACAATACATCTCAAACAGTTTATCACATATGGAGAGACTACTATGGCTATCATTCGAGATGGTATGCACCCCAATTACCTTGGTTGGCAATTAGACTGGCCTGTGTTTGTCAAAATACCTTTTTCTGCTGATGGTAAGAACTGGAAACGACTGGAACACTTCAACTGGGCAGAAAGAGACTTGGAAGCCAAAGCTGTTGCCAGTCTGTATGCCCAAGGGTTTATTTACCACAATACGGAACTGGCAAAGGAAAACAAGATAGGTGACAGGCTCAGTGAAATGAACACTGACGACCTCAAGAGCCTTGTGATCCAGCTTAACGCTATTGTGAAGGATCGGACAACCTCTAGCCAAGAGTACAACAACAAGCGTTGCAAGCAGTCCAAGATTGATGACAAACAGCGGGGCTTGATCCGTAGGTTCCTTAACCGTAATCCGTGGATCGCTGAAGAGTTCTACCGCCTGCGGGACCATATTATTGGTGACTAGAATATAAAAGGGGATGACCTTGAGTTTTTCTTACGATGATACAGACCTCGGTACTGATACAACTTCAGGTCGCCTTAATGCCACTAGACTTCTATTGGGGGATACTGACTCTGGTGACCCCCAAGTCCAAGATTCTGAGGTTACTTTTGCCCTAAGTCAGACCAATGATAACGTCTACTCTGCTGCTGCATGGTTGGCAAGGGTTGTTGCTAGTAAATATGCACGTCAGGTTAACATTGATCTTGATGGGCAGTTGTCTGCTGAATACAGCGAACTGTCTAAGCAATATAGCCGCCGAGCGGATCAACTTGAGTATCAGGCCACTAAGATTGGTGCTGGTATCGGTGTTAAGGCAGGCGGTATTAAAAAGACCGATATTGAGATGGCCCGCCAGAACACTAATAGAGTCAAACCTACTTTCCGTAGGGATCGCTTTTGGAACCCCCCTACTTACGATGGTATGGACTTCGGTTATGAGGACTACTAAAAATGGGTGTTCTGACGAGCATGGCTATGAATACGCTGGTAACTCAGTTTGGCCGGGTGGTGACTCTTAGGAAGCCTTTGTATGGCTCGTATGACCCCACAACGGGTACTGTAGGCTCGGTTACCAATACAGATTATACTGTCAAGTGTTACATGGCTGACTTTAGTTTGTCTGAGGTAAATAACGACAGTGTTCTAATGGGTGATAGGAAAGCCTTGCTCCCATCCCTCGATACTTCTGGAAATGCTATACCAGAGCCTGACGCTGAGGATACTATCTCTGGGTTTGGTGATACCGTAAAGGTAGTTTCTGTACAAAAGATTTACCATGCTGATACTTTGGTTTGTTACATTTGTCAGGTGAGGGAGTAGCATGAAAGTCAGAGTAAATCCAAGCCTGCTGAAAAAGATGGAATTGCTTGAGCAGACGGCAGAGGAAAGAGTTAAAGACAAACTGACGGATATTGCTCAATTTGCCACATCTCGTTCCCCTGTAGATACTGGTGCGTATGTAACCTCATTCAGTATGAAGCATAGCTACAGTTCTGGTCGCAGTAGAACTTCACGTGGTTTGCCACGTAGGCAGAACCCACAAGATAAGCGACAAGAGGGGTTGTCACAATTATCTGCCGACATCAGCACACTTGAACCCTTGGGGGATAACTTGGTAGTTCTGTCTAATGGTTCTCCCCATGCTAACGATGTCGAATACAAGTATGGTTATGCGGTTTTTGCACAGGTTAAGGACAGGTTCAGGTAATGGCTTCCATCTATGATGACATACGTGCTGCCCTTGAGGTAAAACTCAGTGGTATAACCGGCCTTCCTGATGTGGCTTGGGAAAACCTTACCTACACCCCCACTACAGGACAGAGCTTCGTAAAACCTAGGTTAATCCCTACAATACGTGAACCTGCTGTGAGGGGGCTTAACCCACAGATTTATTACCAAGGTCTTTTCAGGGTTGATTGCTATGTCCCTGAAGGTCTTGGCCCCGCTACAGGTGACAGTCTTGCTGATGACATAATGACTGCCTTTGAAGCCACCACAAGTATCTTTTATGATATCACTAATGATGCCCTTCTAACTGAGAGTGGTGCGTTCATTGTGACCGAGAGTGGGGCTAAACTCCTCCGGGATAATGTCATCCATGTATCTATCAGATACGCAGAACGAGAGCAAGGTATGCCGGATGGGGCATTCTACATGATTCCAGTCAACATTAGCTGGTTCCTATATAACTAAGGAGAATAACTATGGCCTTTTCACAAGGTTCCAGAAGTGGTCTGTCGTATATCGTAGAGTCTACTTTCGGTACTACCCCAGCAGGAAACTTCACTGCTATCCCCTACAACACCCACTCACTTAACCTCACTAAAGAGCGTGTGACTGGCAATGAAATCCAACCTGACCGTATGCTTCGGGTTGACCGTCATGGCAACCGTAGCGTTGCTGGTGATATTGTAGTTGATCTTAGGGATGGAAACTTTGACCCTTTCCTTGAGAGTGCCCTTCAGGGTGTATGGGACGCAAGCCCATCCTCTGCTCCTGATGAGTTGAAAGTTGGTGTTACACCCAAGTTCTTCTCTATTGAAGATGCTGCCAATGACATATCACAGTATCGCTTGTTCACAGGTATGTCAGTCTCCAGTATGGCTGTTTCCATCGCCCCTAACCAGATGGTTACAACTACATTCTCAATGATTGGTAAGAATGGCACCATCAGTGGTACTGGAAAGACCGTAGACGCTGCTACTATTGCACAGCCCTTTGACAGCTACTCTGGGGATGTCTCTATTGGTAACGTAGGTAACGCATCCGCTATTGCTGTTGTCACCAGCCTTGAGTTCTCTATTGACAATGCTCAGGCTCCCACTTTCGTTGTTGGTGATGATTCTGCACCCCAGCTTGAGACTGGTATGGCAACTGTGGAAGGCACTCTTACTGCCTACTTTGAGGATGCTGCCCTTATCAACCGCTTCCTTGATGAAGTCGAGAGTGAACTGATTGTATCGGTAGATGACCCCACTGGTGCCAATGAGTACACGTTCACTTTCCCGAAGATCAAGGTCAATGGTGCAGATGTTCCAGTCGATGGTCAAACCAGCCGTATCATTACCCTGCCGTTTGTTGCACTTTATGATACGACCCTTGGGACCAACCTGATGATTCAACGCCCCGACACTACGTAATCCTCACGTGAGGTAGGCTGGGGGCTTCTGTCGGGTGAGGTCTCCAGCCGCTTACTGACAACAACCCGACTCAATCAAAACCCGATCAAAACATAGGATACCCGACATGGACCTGAGTACACTCACACCACAGAAAGACACTACCAAGACCAAACTGACTGATCCTCGTGATGGTAGCCCACTGAAGCACGACAAGAAAGAGATGTGGATTGAACGTTACCTTCCGCATACCTCAGAGTATAAGCAGGCTCAGTACAAGCGCACACAGAAGTACCTCAAGGCTGCACAGAAGTCCAAGACTGCTGATGTTGATATTGACTTGTATGAGGCTGAGAGGGACCGTGTAGAAGTCATGGCTGAGACTACCGTAGCATGGCAGATTTACTACGGTGGGGAGTGGCTTGAATTTACCCCCGAGGTTGCCAAGGACATCTACACAAAGGCGTTCTGGATTGTTGAGCAACTTCAGGAAGAGGAGAACTCAGCAGACGTTTTTACGAAGGCTTAGTGTCTGACCTTCTGTCTTGGGCTGAACACGAGTTCAAACTAAACAAGACAGATGACAAAGGCACAACTGAGCGAGAACACTTATTGCAAGTAGAGAGGCAGACTGGACATACACCAAAAGCATTGGAGAACCCTACAGACTTCCCTTCGCTTCTAATGTATGTATGGTCTGCCTTTTGTAGTTTGAACTCTGCTAGAACTTCTGGTTTCTCTGGGCCTGACCCAATAACCTATACTGAATTGTACCACTGGAAGGAACTCACTGAGACACCACTATCTGCTTGGGATATACAAGTAATTAAGAGGTTGGATCAAGTGTATTTAAGGACCGCAAATGGCTGATATTCAAGTTCTCATTGAAGTTATTGGTGAGCAAGATATGGTGAAAGCCACTCGTGCTGCTACTCGCATGTCTAATGAGTACAAGGCACTTGACCGAGCCTTCAACAAAGGTAAGATTAACGCACAGCAGTATGCGGCAGGAATTGCTCAAGTTGATGCCAAAGTTGACGCTATGTCTATGGCACACAAGCAGGCAAATACAACAGTTCAACAACACACCAAAGTAATTAAAAATGCAACTGTAGCCAATCAGGCGTATGCGCAATCTGCTGCCTTGACTGGCAAAAGGACCAACCGCTTGGGCGTAATGATGCAGCAGACGGGTTACCAGGTAGGTGACTTTGCTGTTCAGGTACAAAGTGGCACTCATGTGATGGTAGCACTTGGTCAACAGGCCACACAGCTTGTCGGTACTATGGGTATGCTTTCTAATTCCGTAAAGATGATTGGGGTGTTTGCCGCCCTTGGTATTGCTATCCCGATCCTAACTGCTGTTGCAGGGGCGTTGATGAGAACGTCAGAGAACTCCGAAGGGGCTTCTAGTTCCGTTCAAGACCTAAAAGATAGTCTATCGGGGATTAGTCCACTGCTTGACCCCATTATAAGGGCTGTTGACGGCCTAAAGAACGCTTTTATAGGTAGTGTGAATCTGTTGATAAATAATCTTGACAGGCTTATAGTCACCGCTGGTATTGTGGCAACATTTTTTGCTGGCAGACTCTTAGCGTCGTTTGTTATGTTCGGGGGTGCAGTCACAACACTAACCTTCGGTCTTAATTTGCTACGTGCCACCCTTATAAGGCTACCATTGATCGGCTTGGTAATGGCCGCAACTGAACTTGTGCTGATGTTTACAAGATTGGTAAAAAGTGCCGGTGGTTTTGGTAATGCTTTATCCCTATTAAAAGATGTGGGTATCCAGTCTCTTGAGCAAATAGCTACGAAAGGGGGGAGAATCCTAGAGTTGGGGCTGTCCGCATCTTTCTCTGCCATTGAGTCGGCCTTCTTGAGGATGCTTGCCAGCATGCAAGAGGCATTGGGGAACCTCTTTAGTAAGGTCGGAAGGGGTCTGTCCAGTGTGCCTGGTATGGAGGGGGTATCTTCGAGCCTTGGCGTAGCTGGCATTGACCTAAGAACAATGGCGGGGCAAACTAGGGGCGTTGAAGGGGCCGATTTTTACCAACCTGGTACAGCAGAGGGGGCTAGTGAACGAGCAGAAAGTTTGTTTTCTCAAGCCAAAGGATTATCTAAGGTGGCGCTAGTTTCTGTTCCGGCGCTAGAAAAACTCAGGGAAGCAATGGCTAATGCTGACGCAGAAGGTAAGCGCATAGACATTAGAGATTGGTTTGGTGGTAATTCTTCTGATAGTGAGGGTTCTGGTAGTAGTGGCTCCGGCAGCAGTGCTATTGACAAGTTGGCAAAAGAAATCGAGCAAGCCCAACAGAATATTCAAGACCTTGCTGGTACTATGGAGAGTTCCATGTCAGATGCCTTCATGTCTATGGTTGAAGGTACTAAGTCCTTTAAGGATGCTATGAAAGATATGGCTAGGGCTGTTATCAAGCAGTTGTTCGACATTCTTGTTGTCCAACGTATTGTTGGTTCATTTAACCAAGCAAGTGGTGGAGGCTCCGGTATCGTAGGGGCTATCATGAGTGTCTTCCAAGCTGATGGTGGTGCATGGAACAAAGGTGTTCAAATGTATGCCAATGGTGGTGTTGTTGGTGCTCCCACTGCCTTCCAACACTCAGGTGGCTTGGGTGTCATGGGTGAGGCTGGACCAGAAGCTATCATGCCCCTTAAGCGTGGTAAGAATGGTAAACTGGGGGTTCAGGCTGAAGGTGGTTCCCAGCAGCCTGTGGTAATCCACCAAAGCTTCAACTTCAGCGCAAACGGTGATGAGAGTGTCAAGCGTATCATTGCTCAAGAGGCACCCCGTATTGCTAACCTCACACAAAAGCAAATCCTTGACCAGCGCCGCCGTGGTGGTGTCTTCAAAAGTACGTTTGGATAAGAGACAATGGCAATCAGTTTCCCCTTGGATACCCCTACTACGATTGGGATGGAGAGCATAGAGATTAGGGCTGTCAATGCTGTAGCCACCTCTCAAAGCCCTTTTACCTACAAACAACAGATCGTAGCACACCAAGGTCAAAGGTGGGAAGCCTCTGTTAGTATCCCCCCTGTAAGGAGAGGCCTGGCAGCTTCCTGGAAGGCTTTTCTTACGTCACTCAAGGGGCAACAAGGAACATTCCTATTGGGTGATCCTGACTATGCTACTCCCCGTGGGACTGTCAGTGCTTGTACCTTGAGTGGTAGTGCAGGTGATGAGACAGTTACAGTAGTTATGACAGGCTCTCTTCTGGCTGGCGACTACATCCAACTAGGGTCAGGCTCCACAGCTAAACTCCATCAAGTCCTAAAGGATCAGACTGGTAACGGTGAACTTGAGATATGGCCCGCACTAAGGGCTGATTACACAAGTGCTACTGTGGTGTTCAATAATGCCAAGGGTGTGTTCAGGCTCAGTAGTAATTCAACATCATGGTCAATCAATAGCTCAAGTGCATATGGCATTAGCTTTGAAGCAGTAGAGGCAATCACGTAATGGCTAACAAAAAGATATCAGAACTAAATCAAATCACAGGCTCTCAGGTTGATGATGCCAATGATGAACTCGCTATTGTAGACGCCTCTGCACTAGAAACCAAGGCTATTACCCGTAGGGAGTTGTTTAGCAGTGTTCCCAGTATGAGCCTAAGCGGTGGCACCATTGACGGTGTTACTATTGGTGGTACTACTCCTGCTGACATTACTGCGGATACAGCAATCCTAGCGGCTATTGCAGAGACAAAAGCAGTCACAGCGGTTGATGTATTCGTCTATGACACATCGAAGGACTCCGACGGTGGTGCATGGCGCAAGCGCACACAAGGCACTAGCTGGTATAACGAGACACTAAACACGGCGACCCGTGGTTCTCGGCGTGAGTTCCCTGCTGTTGCTGTGATTGTGGCTGAGGCTGCAAAGGTCACGATTTATGACGGTGATGCTCCTGATCTGCCGATGTGGATGGTGTTTACTCTAAATACAAACGTGTCCGCACTCATTCGTGAAGGTACGATAACATGTGTCAGCGCCTTGAATGGCATTATTTCTTTTGGCGGTAACTCAGGCACTGCTGGGATAATGTCTGCTCACTTTATTGCAGACTTTGCCCGAAAAGTAAGAAACGCAGCGCAAGCTGGTCCAAACACAACTACTTTATTTGGACCTTTGGTGGGTAGAAATGCCTCTACATACAGTGTTGGCACCAACGCATCTCTTGAAATCGTGAACACCACAGTCAACGATGTAGCCATGACAGTCCTCCCCGACGCCCCTATTGATGCAGCTACTGGGCTTCCTGTGCCTACTATTGCAGTGGCGACGAACGGAAATGGAACTTACTCGACCAGTATTATCACTGACAGCGGGGCTGTTTACGACATTGCAAGTGATAGCACGGGGACGGCTGTTTCTGTGGCATTTGATGGCGTATCGTTGAGCGTAGTTCGATCTGACGGAACTGTCTACGTTTGGGACAATGCGGGCGGTATCACAGCCGATGGTGCATCCCCTGACGCAACTTACTCTGCATCTTCAACGCCAGCACTGCTTGGCACAGTCTCTAGGGTGGCAGCATGATGCAGCTTAGAGAATACAAAGGGCAGAAAATTCTCTGGTCTGCTGCTGAGATACAGTTCTTGTACGACAATCCTGATCTGACAAACAAGCAGGTGTGCGATGCGTTGGGTCGTGGCCTTTCTTCCGTCAAAAGCAAAAGGCAGAAGTTAGACATCCATCGAGAATACCACTGCGTTGTTTGCAAAGACAGACTGTCACAGAAGGGTCGTTACTGCACGGACTGCAATTGGATTGAGCGGCGGATTGCCCAGTCTATGTATCGTTCTAGGCAAAAGGATCGTGAGTATAGTTTGCCAGAAGAGCGCGCCATTTCGCTATTGCTTGAGGGCTGTGTCTATTGTGGTGACAAGGGTGGCGGATTGGACAGGGTAGATAGTTCAAAGGGCTACACGGTTGAGAACACTGTCTCATGCTGCACCACCTGCAACACAATGAAAATGGACATGCCGTTAGACAACTGGCTTTCGCACATGGGAAAGATTTTGGAGAAGCACAATGGCGCATAAGGCATTCGGCTCAAGCACGGGCCTGACAATTCTTGCTGAAGATCAGACAACCCCAGCCAACGGTATGGTGAACTACATCACCAGTTCATATCAGTCTGGTTGGCAAAATGGCGACATCAAGGGTGCCTTCCTGTCTGACACCGACGACACTGACTTGGTGGGTAGCGGTGAGTTGGTGACAAATGGTGAGGATTGGACAGGCGCATCTGGCAGCACCCCGCCCACAAACTGGTCAACCACAAGCACCACGATCCAGTTTAGTGTGGCAAGTGGGGAACTTACTATTGATCGAAATGGCGAGGCAACTGGATATGATATGCACCAGACGGTCACGACTGTCGTTGGTCAGACTTATGTAGTTGAATTTGATGTAGTAAGTCTTACTAGCAGTCTTCGTATTGACGTAACTGGGGTAGCTCCGTTCTCAACGACGAATACTGGGGTTCTGGCATACACTTTTGTGGCAACGACCACATCTACCTATATTGGTTTCAGAAATACAGGGCCGACTGGCGTTGCAGTTCTAAACTATACACGGCTCAAACTCGCAGACGCAGACCGCTCGGTGAACAACAAAGGACTCATCGTCAACGGCACGATTACACGAACTTACGTCGATGAGGTGTGACATGGCCTATAAACGACTAAGTAAAGATGAAGAGGCGTTCATTGTTGCAAACGATGCGTCTATGTCGGTCCGTGAAATTTGCGAGGCGCTTGGTCGCAGCAAAGGCACAATCGACAAGACACGAAAACGTCTTGGGCTACGCAAAGATTTTCACACACCTTGGTCTGACCAAGAGTTAGATACACTGCGTAACAACGAAACACTGTCTAATGCTGAATTGGCTGCACTGTTTCCGAACCGCAGCCTTTCTAGCGTTGCCTCCGCACGAAAATTCAATGGGCTTCGGATGGTTCGTTCCTGCTTTATGTGTGAACAGCCATTCACCGCAGATGACAGCAACACAAAGGTTTGCCTTGAGTGCAACCCGTCTGGGTCAAGAGATAAGACAAACCCACTTGTTCGGTATGCACATTACAAAGAGGGTGCAGATGGCAGGGGG
>UEXM01002903.1_pt1 | contig 11590 bp, 13 predicted proteins | sample 1796661 | NCBI WGS metagenome assembly UEXM01 (sample SAMEA4772469, study PRJEB27181) | metagenome
GTAGTAAAATTTCTTTATATTCAAAACCTTCTGTCTGGTATATTTTTAATCTTCTTTCGTAGTGTCTAAGAGTATGGTTTTTATATGATTTCCAATGCAAGTCATCAGCCAAGTCGTATAGTTTTGCAGTATCTTTATGTTCTGATTTTCTTAATTGGCGTCCAATACTTTGTAGAATACGAATTCTACTCTTTGAAGGAGAAGCGAATATGATATTATGTAGTTTTCTAATAGAAATGCCAGTACTAAATGTACCATAGGAAGCAACAATGATTGCATTGTCCCGTTTCTCTGTTATTTTTCTTATTTGCTCTCTAAGTTCAACATCAGTGCCTCCAAAAACAAAAAATACATCTCTAGAGTCCCCTGCTTCGCGCCTAAGGAGTTCAAACAGTGGTTTTCCATGTTTCTCGACAAACTGGAAGAGTATCAAAGAGTTTCCTTTTAACTGGATCCCCAAATCACAAATAAACTTGTTTCTGTCTTCATTTGTCACAATCCAGTCTATTTCATCCTGATATTTGATTCTCTTTACATCTTCTCTAGTCTTTTCTGGGTATTGGAGACGAATGCAATCTATTTTCAGTTTACTGAGTAGGTCTTTACTCATTAGTTTCTTAGTGGTGGTTACTTTACATACTCTACCAAATAACCCTTCAATTACCAGTTTATGAGTAAGTGAATCATCAAGTGTTCCTGTTGTTCCAATTCTATAAGGACAATTTTCCAATTTAGTCATCAGAGTAGTAAGAGACTTAGATTTAAATAAATGGCATTCATCCCCAAAACATGCTCTGAAATTATCAAAGTATTCTCTACCTAATTTATAGATGCTTTGCCATGTTGAAATGATTACTCTTTTTTCTGATATCTTATCCCTACCAGCAAACACACAGTGACAGTTATCTTCTGCTTTCCATTTCGTTTGTGATGAGTATTCGGTAAAGTCAGAAAGCATTTGCCGTACGAGAGATGTAGTGGGTACAATGATAAGAATTTTTTTATCGTCAGGAATGATATCGAGATAATATCGAATCAATGCATAAATGATTAAACTCTTACCAGAACCAGTTGGAGATAGAAGCAAACAACGATCATTGTTTATTGCATGAGTTACCGCCTCAATTTGATGTTCGTGTGCAGTTATCTCTTCTTCACCAGCCACTGGTTTTAAGTGTTCGTCAATAAATTTTTGAATGTGTTCTTCTTTGATACCTTTCGTTTTCACGATAGGTTCAGGTTCTATTACTTTGTAATTTCTATCTTTGGCAAATTTAACAATATAATCATACAATCCTCTGTAGATTGTTTGTTTGTATATGTTGTATAGTTTTATTTGACCATCCCATATCTTATTGCGAAACGCAGGCATATATTCATGGCCTGGAACTTTGAATGTAAAAAAATCCGAAAGTTCTTTTGCTGTGCTTTTTTCGCAATCAATTCGTATGTTCACAGAATCAATGTTTGTAATAGTCAATTCATTCATCCTTATATTTATGGATGAAAAATGTTCCCATTAATCAGAACGGATATATTATTTCCAATTTTTCCATTCCATAACTTAGTAAGAACACCTGCTTCTTTTAGCATTTCTATGCCAAGTTTAGTAGATTCGTTCCATCGTTTGTTAGTGTGTTCATAAAATTTTTCATGTCCAACTACCGCAGATATACCAGATTGAATGATTGCTCTGGCACAATCTGTACATGCAAACCAAGGACAGTACATAATAAGACCTGATGAGGATATTCCTCTCTCAGCACATTTGTATATTACATTTCTTTCTGCATGTTCAACATAATCATACTTTTGTGGTCGTACCCATCTGTCCTCTTTATCGGAAATTCTACTAGGCAAACCGTTCACACCCCATCCTATGACGCCTGATTCGGGATCTACTAGTACTGCACCAAGTTGAGTGGATGTATCTTTACTGTATGATTGTGCATATGAATATGCTTCTCGAAGAAACACTCGACACATTGCATCATTTTCTACAAGTTCAAGAACATCATTGTCCATTGATGAATTTTCTCCACTCAATCGCATTGCGGATATTCCACTGGCGATTGTTAATGGATTTCAGAATAGAGTCTAGATAGTTAATCTTCTCTTTCTGATATGCCACTTTGTTAGAGAGTTTTTGTAAGTCTTCGTCGGAGTCCATGTATAGGTCGATATCTTGTTTTAGAATCTTAAATTGAAACGGTTCCCAACCATATTCCTGTAGTTGTTCTCCGTCCAGTTTACCTGTATAGTATTCCCACTTCGTTTTCTTTAACCTATAGTAATCACTGTTGAGTTTTTGCAATACAAGTTTCTCATCAAGATAGAAGTTGAGATACTTGCTGTGCAATTGAGGAATAGTCATTGATTCGATATCTAATTCGGTATCGTCAATAGGCATATCTTCGGTAACTAATTTTCTTATTTCGCTAATATCCATGAACAAATTATATCACATAAAATAAAGAAGTCAAATAAAATTTGACATGCCTATTTTCTCGTAAGTTGCAGAATTTTATCAATCTGCTTTTGAATCACTTCTGTTCGATTAGGCCAGCAGATATATTCTCTCTCTGGATTCTTTAGTAGATTATATAGAAGAGGAAGAATCAAACCTTCAATCTCTTCCATATTACCCTTGTCTTCTTCTTTTACTTGAATATAATCCATCATATCGGCAAGTTTATCTTCCAGTTCCCCCATCTTTTCAAGAACGGTAGAAGATACCTCAGATGCCACTTCATTTGCAATCTGTGTTTCAGTTATTCTATCTTCACCACCTTCAACGTCATCGGCGTCTACTGTGGTAAATCCAAAATCAAAATCTTCGTAGTCTGTCATTGTTTTATACCTTTTCGATTTCGTATGAATCAAATGTTAGTGTCATTGTTGCCACTTGTGGTTCGGTTTCTGTTGGTGTTGTAAGAAATCTCAGTCCGCTTAGGTTTGTAGGGAAACACTGTTTAAACTTAACACGAACATTTTCTCTCATGGCGCTATTAAGTAAAATGAGAGTTGCATCGGAATAGTGATCTGCTGGAGAAACTTGTTCTTTTGCATCATCGATGTTTACAATAGAACGCATCCAATCATAAACTTCTCTCCAGTTTTCTAAATCTTCATCTACAATGAAACTAACATCTAACGATTCAAATGTCATCTTCGATGTAGGATGTTTCACATTAATGAATCGTGTTGGTTGTAGAATCTCACCGAATTGCATTCCAGGCAAGTTTACCTCTTGACAGAAAAACTGAACAGAAGGTAATCTTTGAATACCAAAGAAGAATCCAGTGTTCTGAATGTAGTTGGTATTTGATGGTTGCCGTTGTGTAATGTCAACGGATACCTTTGGGGATAGACCTGGAAGTTCAGTTGTCATGTATATTCTCCTACTCTATTTATAAAAAAAACACTCCCCAAGAGGAGTGCTTCTTTATTTGATTTATTGTGTGGAAAATCAGCCTCGATCATTGCTTTGGAGGAGGTGAGGTCCACCACCGACCGTTGTAGTAGTAGTACATCTGTCCGTCCGGGAAGGTTCCTCTGTACTCTCTGTAGTAGTAACCTCTATCATCCCAGATCCAAACACCGCCGACGCCTTGGCTACCGGCAGGTGGTGTGGTCTGGTTCGGTTTGGCCCCCGAAATATTTGGAGTTCTGTCCATGGACAGGTTTACAGCATCACTTGCTTTACCCATACCCATATCACCCATACCTGAAGTTGGCATCATACCCATTTGCTCAGAGAGACTTTCACGACCAGCATCAAATCCTGCTTTCCATGCTTCTCTCATACCCATACCCATACCCATACCACTGGTAGTGGTAGGCATACCACCCATTTGACTGTCGCGGCCCTGAAGTCCTGAATTTGGCATATTAGCGACTAATTGATCGCCTTTACCGGGCATTGGGGGATTGTAATCACCGGGTTTATCACCGAAGTTCGATGGGTTAAGAAGGTCATACAAACGTGTTCCCAATGGTCCAGTGTATGATCCTCCATAGTGTGGGTGTGGTGGATCGAATTCATATGTGACTGTACCATCTTGGTTCATCTTGCTTCGGATACGTCCAGCGTATCCCCACAACCAAAAATCCGCCCATTGTCCCCAACCGGAGTCTCCAATTCCACTTTGTTCGTTTAGTACGGATTTTCTACCGCTGTTGTATGCTTCTTCTTGCAATCTCTTTAGTTCGTTTTGCGAACTCTCAGATAGTTGATTCCAGTTATGTTTGCTGAATGTCATTTAAATTCTCCTTGAAAGATTTCGTATCTTAATTGAAAAGTGTTTCTCATTCTATTTATAAAAATAGAAAACTAGGCAAAGAAAAAGGGGAGTCTCGAAAGACTCCCCGATTTCAATTATGATTATGATTTCAAATCATGGGAACGATGTTCCTGCTGCTACCGCACCACCATGTAGTCCGTCGATACGGAAGATACGGAAGTATTGGTTGTTACGGACTGCGGACAATGAAGTTGGTTCAAGGTCTGCAACTGCGTTAACACCACCAGCGAATGGGTTCATTACCATTCCGTAACGAGTCTTAAACCCGATACGAGGTTGGAAGTCATTTTCACCAACGGCGCGAACCATCTGGAGTGGAACGTATGGACAGTAGAACAGTCCAGCGTCGTAAGGTGAAGAACCTCTGTAACCAACACATGCATAGTTAGTACCTGCTGAGTATGGGTCGATGTAAACCTTCATCTTACCACCAATGGTTCCGACGAAAGTGTTACCAGTGTCATCAACATCACCGATGCTTTGTTCACCACCAGAGATTTGAAGGAAACCACTCATTGCGAGAGCAGAAGCAACGTCAGCAGTTACGATGACGAAGTTACCCTTACCACGACGAGTATCCTTAGCGATCTGGTTTGCTTCACGCTCTAACTGGAACTGAAGTCCACGGAAGCGTTCTGCACTCCAACGTCCATCAGAGTCTCTGTCTAGGTCGTAAATACCACCGATAGATGTTGCTGCTGCGGATGAGTTACCAGCGGAGTTACCTTCGACAGCGAAGAGTCCACCAGAAGTGTTCTTATAGAAGAGATCACTTTGCTGGGCACCAAGTTTAGCAATTCGGTAGATGCTTCGAATGACTTCGCGGTTGATTTCAGCAAGAATTTCAGTGCTGAGAATGTTAGCGAGTTCAGTTTCTGCATCAAGTCCGTGGACTGCTTTGAGGTCTTGTGCGAGTTCAGTTGTGTACTCTGCCTTGAGGGCGCGAGTCTTTGCTTCAACGGATGTTCGCTCAATGCTGAATGCCATTTCGGGGAACTGAGTAGTCTCAGAAGAACCGAGGGTTTCAGCAGTCGAGGTTGACATACCACCAGAAACACCAACACCTGAGTAGAAGGAAGTTCCATTCGTAGCAAGTCCACCAGAAGCACCTTGTGCGCCAGTACCTAGTGGATCACCGAATGCATCACCAGCGGCAAATCCTTGAGTAGTACCTGCGGAGTGTCGTGTGTTTGCTTCGTTGAAGAGTGCTTCAGTACCTGTTTGTACGTCATACTTGGCACGAAGTGCAAAGATAAGTCCGGTAGGTCCAGTCATTGGCTGAACACCGCAGATATCGTATGCCATTAGGTTAGGCATTGCACGACGAACGAGAGAGATTAGAATTGGATCAAATCCTCTCATGTTTGCGTTTTCACCAGCGACTGGTGACATACCTGAACCAACGATGTTGTTTGCCTGTTCCTGTAGTGCTTTTTCTTGATTCTCTAGAAGAACGGTTGTTACGTTCTTTCTATATGAATCCTTAATAGCGGGAAGACTTGGATGCTCAATAATGGGCTTCCATTTCTCGCCAAGGAATTGGGCTGCTGTGTCGAGATTATTCATCCGTTTTGCTCCTTGTTTCTTTCTAAAGTGAGTCTTTGTGTATAAGTTCTATTTATATAGTAAATTTAAAATTTACGACTGTGTGTTGTTTTCTGCACTCTCGGCGAGTTTACCAACACTGTTAAAGTACGCTTCCATACGAGGATTCATTTCTTCAGTAAGTGGTGCGGCACTTGGTGCTGTTTCCATTAAAGATTCATTTAATAGAGTTGTTACACCTCTTGCTGAACTGTTGAAGTAACTTTCCTTGATTGTTGCTAGTTTATTCGAGAATTCTGCTTCGCTGTTATATTCAATTCCTCTTGAGAGTGACTTGAACTTTTCAACTTCAGTAGCGGCAAGTCCGTGACAGGCTGCTTCGAAGATAGCATCGCAGTTTGATTCAGTCTTTGCGTTTGAAAGTTGTACATTCTCTTGAATGCTTTCGTTTAACTTATCGGTAAGTGCTTCAACCTTGCTTGCAAGTGCATCTACTAAATCAACTTTTCCTTGTGGAACTTCAATGTAATGATTTTCGAAAAGGTCTCGAAGTCCACCCATGAAAGATTCGGTTACTTCGTTTTGAATACCGCGATCAATTGCAAGTTCATTGTCCGACATCCATTCACTAACAACATAGTTCATGTATCCATCAAGTTTGTCTTCCATGTTTGCTTTTGCATTAGTTACTTCTTCAACAAAAACATCTCTTGATTGACGAACTAGTTCTGCTTGAATTTCTTCTGTTCTAGCATTTACTGCTGCTTCGAAAATTGCGGCTGCTTTTGCTTTGAATGAATCGGTTAAATCTTCACCGTGGAAGAGTGCTTCAAGATGCTCTAGTTTAGCACCTTTGCCCTTGGATTTATCTTCAAGACTTTTCTTTGCATTACCTTTAGTTTTTACGGGACGAGCAAACTTTACACCCTTACCGTCGGCGTCTTCGGAACCTTTACCAGTTGCATCTTCGTCATCATCTTCCATAAGGTTGATGTTGGATGCTCTGTAAAGTTCTCTATTACATGCCTCTGCTAGTTCTGCTTCGTTAGTTCCAAAAGAAGATAGTCTATGGAAAGCATCAGAGATATACTCATCGGTTGCTCCCATATTTCTTAGTTCAGAAATTACAGAATTGATTCTGTTTCCGATATTCGAATCGGTTTGATTGTCTGCTCTCTCTATGAGTGTTCGAGCATCATTGATTACGCTGTTTGCCATTTGGAGACTCTCCTTAAAATGTATTTTTTTATACTAGTACTGGTTATATCTATGATTTTTTATAATTTGGACAAGAAATCTGCAAAGCACCATTCTGCAACTTCATCTAGTGTTGACTGAGGAGTTTTGGTTACAATTTTCTTATAATTTTCCATTTCAGATTCTTTAATAATACCATTATCCCAAATCCACTCTTTACCTTCCATGATACCATCAACAAATGCATTTGGTGCTGATGGATCTGCAACAATATCTACGGCTGCAAGCATGAAATCATTCGACACAACCTTCTTACCGTTCTTTTCTTCAAGGCTTCCCATTCCACGGGAAGAAACACCAAGTTGTGCGCCTTCGTCGAGGAGATTCTTTACAATTTTACCCATCGGAGTGTCCATAATTTTGGCTTTACCCATAACATCATTGTTGTTTTCATACAAATCAGTAATAATGTGGGAGACTCTTTCAAGATTAACTGTTGGACCTTCGGGGTGTCCCAATTCACCAAATGCTCTTTTACCAGAAACGAAGTTACTGTTGTAGTTTTTAACTTCATTCATGAGAATATCTTTAGGATATACTCTGCCGTTTCTGTTCTTTTGTTCTGCTTGCATAAACACACCACTAATGTAGTAGTTGGTAGGACCACCTTCTACATTTTCTTTGATGAGTTTAATATCTTCGGTTGTTTCTGTGATTAGTTTCATTTTATCCCCCTGCTCCCATTGGTGCGGCACCTGCTCCTGGCATTCCAGGCATTCCAGGCATTCCACCAGGTCCACCTTCAGGTTTTGGTTTGTTTTCTTTTTCTAGTACTTCTTTTGCAAAATATGTAAATTCTGGTTTAAATTTTTTGTAAATTTCGTCTAGGATCCTAGAATCAGAATATGCTTTCTGTTGCATTTGCTGAATGAATACATCAAGTTTAGGATATGACTTTACTCTATCAAAGAGTTTATCATCTAATGACTGTGGAGGAGGTCCACCCATTCCTGGCATCCCTGGCATCCCTGGCATTCCACCAGGCATTCCTTGTTCTACTAAGATGTACTTCTCATACAGGTTCATCGTGATCTCTTCTTGTTCATGTAATATCCAAGCAAATCACCGGAACCCAAGTTTAGAGCAGATGATGATGGTTTTGGTGTATTAATATCTCCGGGATTTTCATCTACCACATTTCCAAATTGATCAACAGTTACCATTTTTCCACCCTGTTTTATTGATCGATATCCGGGATTTGCCGCTTCCATCTTATAACTAGACTTCATGTATCCGGCGTTTAGTTTCTTCTTCTTCTTACCATGAGACATTTCTTTCATAGCACCATACTCTTTCATGTATGATGCCATCATTTTCATTCTCTTCTTTTCGTCATCAGGGTCTTCCATTGATGCGTGAGCATCTTCAGAATATCCTTCCTTCTTCATGGCTTTCTTAACCTTCTTGCGACGGTTCTTGAGATAACTGTCAGAATCATCAACATCTCCATCGTTATCAACATCATCGTCTTCTTTACCTACTGGATCAAGTCCTCCGTAGAGATTTTTCTTTTTCCCTTCGATGAACATGTTCATCTTTTCGTAAAGAGATGATTCAAGAACTTCCTTTGTATCGGACAAGTTCCCTGTCATGATGTCTGTGAAGATTTGTCTTACTTTTCTATCTGCCATTTTTATCTCTCCTGAGCAAATTTTGCTAATTTTACGAATGAACTTGAATTGGTAAGCATTTGTCTCATCTTTGTTTGATTGTCTTCATTCAATTCATCGTGTAGGTTTATTAAACTTTCGGAAATATCAGGCGTTACATGAATAATATTTCCGTCTATATTTATATCAACTGGCATTTTGGATGCATATGATTTTTGTAATTGAGGGATAGTAGATTCTTTTACCTTATTCTTAGGAACACAGTTTGGAACTCGTTTACCACCCTTCATCTTATATCCCTGCTGAACATGAGTATCCCAACATTCATCCAGTTCGACGGATTCTTTAATGCGGTTCTTCTTTCTCCATGCAAGAACAGTTGAAGCATCATTAACTTGATCTGCCCAGTTACCAGGTCCAGTAGTTGCTTTTCTTGCTTTAGGGTTTGCCCTCATTGCCTCACCAGCATCTTTTATAATATATTGCAATTCATCTTTTGATAAATCCCAAAATCTAACATTTTCTATACGAGCGCCACCTCTTGGTCTACCGTCACCCATTTTCCATTTTGTTGCTTCATCCAGTTCAATGGATTCACTAATTAAACTCTTGTTCGTCCGCTCAAACTTCTTACGACTCTTTTCGTCTTTGAACTTCATCTTTACGGTTAGTTTACTTCTGTCTCCAACCATTCCGCCTTTTCCGAGCATCTTGTCGTACATCGCCTGTGTTGCCGCACCATATAGTTTTTGATATTCTGCTCTACTTTTTGCTTGGTAGATTTTCGTTGCTTCATCCAATTCAACGGATTCATTCATAAATCTTTTACCATCATATTGTCCCTGTATTGGCATGTTTCGGTACATATGAAAGTTTACATTTGTGACGATTTCATATCTCTCTCCGAATCCAACATGCTTCTTATTATGAATGACATAGAATCTCATCGTTGGAAACTTATTTGCGAGTTGCTTTGCTTGTTTTTTTACTGCCGCAAGGTCTTCACTTGCAAGTAGGTACTTCTCGTCGATTTGCTCAACGGATTCATCAAGTTTAATTACCTTACTGCCTCTATCTCTGCTTGCAAAGTATTCCGCATCCTTCTTGGTGAATCGCTGTGCTTTGGATAATTCACGACCAACATACTTGATTTTTTTTCCTTGTGTTTGCGTGACATAGTTTCCGTCTCTCTGCTTGACAACAAAGGGTGCGACTTCTCCCTTCACGACTTTCTCTTCAAGTTCAACGGATTCCTTTGCAAAGAGAGGATTTCCCTTTGCATCTTTTGTCGAAACAAGTTTATGGTTCTTTGCAAACTGCATTGCCTTTTGGTGACTTACATGACTACCGTGGAATGCGAACATCTTAACCTTACCACGCTTGGGGTTACTAATGGTTGCCATTAGAACTTTATCCTGTCCACTTCCTGTTGTGGGGTTCTTGTAAATGGCAAATCTTGATGTTGGATGAAGAGTGGATTGGACATCAACGATAATTCCCTTGCCGCTTTCGATGTACTTTTTGATTTTAGGACTCGCATCAATATTTGTGTCCCCACCGAATCGTTGACTCTCACTGATTTTGCGTTTCTTCTTACTCTTTGCATCTTTGGCGTGACATGCTTCACAACCACAATCTTCCAATAAACTTGAAGCAATGGTTGCTCTGCGAGCATCAATGCTATTCATAACCTTATCGGCTAAGATATGAGAAAAGGTATCGTACATATCTCCGATGTTATTGTCTTGTGCTTCGGTTATTAGTTTATTGTAGTCCATCAAAATTGATCGTCCTGTTCTTCTTGATAAAGTCCACTCTTCTTTTCTTTCGAAATCTGCTTGTCCATATCCTTGATTTCTGTTTCATTAAATTTAAGAATGTTCTTTCTCACCCAATCAATGGAATAGTACTTACCTATGTATTCATTTACCTCTCTTAGAATCTCCATTCTTTCTTTAAGAATCTCAGATTCTTTGAGTTCTGTGAAGTATGAATCTGTAGCAAAATCAAAGAATACATTTTGTGCAATGTCTTTCCAGTCTTCCGAGGTAATAATACCTTTCAAAATTAACTGGGTTTTGAGTAAATCTACAAATATATCACTAAATTTTGATCTAAGTCTTTGAATGTATTTAAAGAACCGAATTTCATCTCTTGTAATTTCAGCACTTCTGCCCATATTGAAACCGTTTTCGGCTTCAAGTCTACTGATGGGAACATTCAAAGAACGGAAGAGTTTCTTTTGGAAGTAATCCACATCTTCCATTTCACCGAGATTCTGCCCACCATCAAGAGTAGTAATTTCTGTTCCTCTACCACCCTCTCTTCTTGGAAGCCAATAATCCTCAAGCATGTTCATATGCTTTTTATCGTCTTTAATTTCACCAGTGTTCGCGTCATAGACGAGTTTATTTCGATACTGGTTCATCAGTCCCTTGAGGTACTGCTCTGCTTTATTCTTTGGTAAGTTACCAACATCAACATAGAATACTCTTCTCTCTGGCGCTCTAGAGATTCTATAAATTACAACAGAGTCTTCAATCATTCTAAGTTGATTTAACGGACGAATTGCTTTGTGTAAGTGTCCTACTACAGTTTTTCTTGTACCGTCGTAAAGACCAGAAGTAACACTACAGATTGCATCTGGTGATACTTTTATTCCTTTAGATGTAAATTGAGGAACATATGATTTTGTCATAGGAGTTAAATCATACATGTAAAATTCTTCTGTTGATTTTACAACTTCAATTCCATCTTTATTTTTTTCTTTTTTAACTTCTCGAATTTTTTAATTCTTGTCGGATCAATAGGACGAAGTTCTATGATACCTTTTTTCGTATTTTTTGTATCTACAATTTTATGAAAGTATAATCG
>UEXM01002904.1_pt1 | contig 11587 bp, 5 predicted proteins | sample 1796661 | NCBI WGS metagenome assembly UEXM01 (sample SAMEA4772469, study PRJEB27181) | metagenome
CTATTGATGAGTTAGTAAAATCACCGTAAAAAGTATTTCTATCTACAGACTCGTTGTGATGTACATATAAATAACCGTCTTTAAAAGTGTAGTAGTTATTACTCATGCTTATACCTTGCTCAGGAGTAAAAGATTTAAAACTAACCCAACCTTTAACATTTTCGTTGTAAGTTAAAGTTTTTGGCTCGTTGTTGTAAATTACATTTGCTTCTCTTAAAGTTAAGTTGTAATCACCTTTGTCGCTATCAAAAGAACCAACAAGTTTAGGGTAATTTTGTAAATTATCACCAAACCAGTCACCCATACCGTAATCAGATATATTAGTTATACCATCTTTTGATAATCTTAACACAGCTGATCTTTGTTTATCTGTAAAATAAGCCCTGTAATTATCTACAGCAAAGCTTTCTGGGTTTTTAGATATACCATAATCACCAGCAAATGGCATTGTTTGTCCTAAAACTCTATTAGAAGCTATTAACTGAGGATTGCCATCAGCGTTAAATATTGCATCTTTATTTGCTTGTATTCTTATAACTCTATCTTCGCATAAAGCAATTAAATCAGTATTCCTGCTAAATAGTTTTTGTATACTACCATAAGTCGGATTTAAATCTTTAGTTATTTTTTCTGCTTGTATAAATTGATTTAAACTATTTACACCGCTGTTACTGTTGTATATACCAGAGTATATTAAACCGCTACTTCTTCTTTCTTCTTCATACACAGTGTCAAGTACTGTAGACACTATTGGTCCTTTGTCTAGTTTTACTTGATTAAAATCGTCTCTTAATCTATCAGACTCAACACCATTGCTAAATGAAAAAGCATTGTACCAAGAAAGACCTACTTCATTTTGTGAAACATCAGTGTTAACCCTGTATACGTATCGGCTAGCAGGGTATGTACCAACTTTTTGCAAATCAGCTAGCTTTAGTGTTGTATAACTATTATCGTGTCTTGTAAATTTTAAAGTGTTATTTAAAGAAATAAATGTTGTATCTATTTCGTGGCTTAAAGCTATTAAATCACCTTGGTTTACTCCATTGTGATCTAACCAACCTATAACTGTTGTATCTACATCAGTGTTTGTGTAGTCTTTAAATAAAGCTTGATTTGTGTTAGCGTTAGATTCTAAGAAAGTTACTATAGCACCTTTTGGCACGTATAGATAATTGTTTGAAGCATCTAACTTTGTAGGAAATACTTGACTAGCCTCGTGAAATATATTTAAGTCTACGTTTTCTTTTGGCTCTGTTTCCCACACAGCCGGGTTATCACTTATTAGTGGTGCTGTTTCTATTGTTCTTGGCGAAACAAACTCAATACCTATAGCGGTATCAGCATCTGCACCTTCAGAAACACCTTGAACAACGCCGATAGGGTTAAAACTTGAAGATGTTAAAGGATTTTTATCAATATATAGTCTGTACACTATTCTTCTGTTATCAGATCGCATAAACTTTTCCCAAGCTTCTTTAAAATCAACATAAGTAACGTTATCCCAATCAGAATTTAAATAATAATTGTTATTTTTCCATGTTTTATGTTCAGAGTTAGGTCCAAAAAGACTACCATCACGTCTTCCCCAGCGAGTGTGGTTGTATCTTCTTATTTTTTTTACTTCTGTTATAGTATAAAGTTGACTAGCAGTACCATACGTTGTATCTGGGTTTGTATCACCTGTAAACCTAAATTTTTTATCTACAGCCATAGCATTTACAATAGCTGATTCAGAAACATGGTCAGGGTTTGAAGAGCTACCAACTTCCCATATGTAATTTTCATTTATATCAGCAAAGTTTATATCACCAGGATCTCCATTGTTACCAACTCTACTACCTATAAACGGCTGCTCATCAGAAAAATCAGGTTTCAACTGAGAATGCGCTAGCTCTATATACCATCTTTGTTGCCCGCTTGTTTCTTGTTGTATTCCTCGACCCCAACCACCATTTTGAGTACCATCAGGATTATTATTGTGATCGTGCTCCATTATATGAAAACCTGTACCTCTAGCACCACTAGTTTCTTTGTGAATCATTGGGTAATAAACGCCATCAATAAACCATTCGCTATCAACAATGTCATCTTCTGGATTATTAAAATCTAAATTATTACCTACCTTAGCTATACTATTCGATTTGTTAACACCTGTTGTATTTGTACCTCCAAAAGGCCCACTGTTTTGTGCATCTAATAAAAAGTATGCGTTCATTCTTGCATCAACTTGATACTGTATATCAGAAGAGACAGCTCCTATTACACGGTCTTCAGTCACGCTATCACCGTTTATTTTTGCAAAAAACTTACCAGCAAACTCAGGCTTGTTTTCTACAACATGTTTATACACTTTTAGTGCAAGGTTATTTCCAAAATCAGGTATGTTGTTAGATAGTACTGTTGGAAAGTTTGGATATATCCATTGATCGTCAGTGTCTAACGGTCTGTCTAATGTTAGTCTGTATACACCACCACCCGCAACACCGCCACTAGCTCCGTATGATAAGTTTGTAACATCATATTTTTTACTAAAAAATCCTTCTTTATGAAAGCTTAATGATATTTTTTCAACAACATCAATTAGCTTTGCATTATTACCAGCAACCCATGTATCTTCGTCAATTTCAAAATAATCATTACCAATTACAGGTGCAGATGTTTGTAATAAGGTATCTGTTTCTGTTGGTGATGAGCTACCTACTAATTTAATTTCTGTTTTTATATACTCTGGCGCTTCATTTTCTATAGCTATAATTTTATACTTAGCTTGCTCAGGTACTGCAGAGTTACTATCAACTTGTTTCTTAAGATATAAAAACGTTTCTTCATCTACTTTATTTCTTTCAGAAGAAGGAAAAGATAGCCAAACGTTACCGTCTTCAGCTCTATAAACCCTATCCATAGCTAAGTTGTAATACTCGTTTGAAGTTTCTTTTACGTAAAACTTAAAAGATGCTGACCAGGAAGGAGGTGGTGTAGAAACTCTTGTTTTTAATTGGCTTTTACCTGCCGCTTGTTTTTTAGGTATAAAAAAGCTAGCCTCTGGATTGCTAAACACTGGTGTTTCTCTACCATATTCATCTAAATATGTTACTCCAACTTGATAATTTCGTATTGTTTTTAATGTAGGTAAACCTCTATAATCACTGTAGTCGTAGTTTGTTTTTATATACTCTACACTACTAGTGTTATTACCCATAAAAAGTAATTCGTATTGAACTAAACTACTATCGTCAAAGCTTCTATCAAATCTTGTTACATGTGAGCTTTCTAAAACAGGTTTTACATCTAAGTTATAATTTTGAAGATAATTTGCAAATACAATTCTGTTGCCAGTTATTTCTTGAGACAAAGCAACTCTTGGCACATTGTCATAAGGTCTTAATAGTTGATTTGAAGGAACTACAGAGTATATAAGATCAGAAGTAACTTTAAACATGTTAGCTTCCCAGTTAGAAAAACCTGGAAAACCATTTAACATTATGTTACCATTAGTGTCTGTTGCTTTTACTTTATCAACTATATATATTGTAGGAGAGTTAGATTCTTTGTATAAAAGATCTACTTGAACTACATCCTCAGGTAAGTCGTGTGGTTTAAAGTTTCTTAACTCTAAAGACTCAATGTAGTTTTGCATGCCTTTGTTGTATGCTATTTTAGAATCGTAATCAAAATTTGATGCAGAAAATATTACATCTGAGAAAGGAGCAAACGTAGAGTATTCACCATCTTGGTATTTGTATCTATAGCTAAATCTAGGAAACTTTTTTTCAAATAAAGAGTCTTCACCAGGTATTTGCATAACGCTATAAGTAACGCTATTTAAAGGTGTGTTACCAGCAACACTAGAAATTCTTATTGAATAAGTGTTAGGAGGCCAAGTACCACCTGATCCAAATTGAGTTACTATTGTTTGTCCACTTAAATTTTCACCTATTATAGCTCTTACTTCATGATCTTCTGGTAATTCACCAGGGCCATTTAAAAATCTAACTTCATCATTAGTTTCAAAAGCATAACCGTTTTGAAAATTAGAAAATTCAACTATAAAACCATCGCCTGGTTCAACCAAAACATCAGTTGCGTTGCTATTGTCTAAAGCAAAATCTACATCAGCTTCTGCAAGAATTGGTCTTTGAAACTTGGGGTTTATAAGTAAAGGCGTGTGTGGAGCTTTTCTTATTAATGTTACGTGTTTTTCTTCTAACATTATATTGTTTGATATACTTATATTTCTATCAGGAACAACAAGCCTTGTGTTTGTGTTAAAACCACTACTACCACTTATACATCTTTGTATGTGTATTTTTTTAGGTTCATTGTAGTTATCTGTCCAAAAAAGAAAATCATTAAGTATATTTATACCAGTAATTAATTGACCAGGTTGAAAGTTTAAAACTCTTCTTATGTCTTGTGGACCAGCTTGGCAGCTTGTTCTTGTGGGTTTACTAAATATAAATGAAGACGTACTACTACTTTGAGGGCTTAAAGGTGGTACGTTAAAATTGTTTTGTAAAGTAATTATTAAATTACCAGATGAGTCGGGTGTTATGTTAGTTATTGGGTTGTTGCCAAAATAACACTGTTGAGTAAAAGCATCGTCAAACTGAACTACCATACCAACTTCAATAAAATTTTTATTAGGATCATTAAAGCCAACCATAACGGTATTAGCAGCAGCATCATGATTAGCATATAAAGTTCTAATTCTATATATATCTACAACAACAGGTGTAACCTTACTGTCCTTGTATTGAAGTATCATATCTCTACTTATCTCTTCGTTAAGACCTAAATAAACGGAACCAGAAACTAACCAGTATAAAGCATCATTTTTTTCATCAGCAACAGCACCGACGCAATAAGCAGAATCACCTATTTCATTACCACTCATTAAAAGCTTGTTACCTAAAACATTTTCTATAGCACCAACATCAGAACTATCTGAAGTTGATATTTGCACGTTCATTGCATCTCTATATTGACCATTAGGTACTAACCTTTCATCAAGGTCTTTGTTCATCTTACCCTGGGTGAAATTGTTTTTAATCTCCGGCATATATTAGTGTTTTATTTGCTTAGATTTACCTCTAAGTATTTGACTTAATTCTTCTATCTTTATATTTGATAATCTTAGTTTTGCAACTCTTTTAGCTGCAAACTTTTCTTTTTTAAACCTGTTAACTAGATACTCAGGTGTGTTAGCTCTTGTTGCAAGTATTGCATGTGCTATACACTTGTACATTGCCTCTTCAGCAAACTTATGCACTATCATCTCTTCATCAGTACCTAAGCTGTCACTTATATAATCTAATACAACATCTTTGCCAGAAATATTAGAACTAAAGTAAATATAACCAGAGTTATTATCTATAAAGTAAGACCCGTTGTCTTGTGCAAACTGCGGGTCTATACCAAACCTTTGCCCTTCGTTTTGGTACATTATATTATCTTCGTAATCATCATTACTATTTTGTGTTGATGTATTTGAGTTTGATTTGTATTTTGACCAAGAGCCTGACTCTTTGTTTAAGTTAACAAATATAAGTTCTTCACCTGTGATTTGTGTGTTTGTAGGTGCACCAGGGTCAACACCTATTGAACCATCTAATAACCACTGTTCGTGAGATGGATTTGTCATCGTTATGTTCATGCCTGGAAAGTTACCACTAGTTGAATCACCTACAGTAGCTACAGTTGTGTTTTTAGGTATACCAGGACCATAAACTGTCATACCGACAACAATATCTTGCGCTGTGAAAAAGTTTACTTGCATACCACTACCAGGACCGTAAGCAAGATAATGTGTTGTTGCTTGTCCGTTTGTTTTTAATCTACTAGCACCAGTTACAGCAACTCTAGTTTCTTTAGCAAACTTAGGTAATAACTTATTAGACTTAATATCACCAACACCATCTTTATTAGATGTTCTACCTGTAGCTGTAATACCATACTCCTCATACTTGTTTGACGCAGGTATACTATAAGTACCAGTTGCAGGATCGTAGACACCACCAGCAGTTTTTCTAATAAAACTATTTGTTTCTAGTTTATAACTACCATCGGCATTTTGTTGATAAGAAGTAGGGTTTGATGTTTTTGAAGTTGGATATAAAATCTTTGCAATACCATCTTTATCAACACAAGAAACTTTTACATAATTAACATAGTCTTGTGGTAATGGCATTTTTAATGTTGGTGGTACATTGTACTCTAAAGCTTTAGTTGATTTAAAAGTATCAAAGCTAAGCTCTTGTAAAGCCCTCATAGCATGAAACGTTACATCTGTTCTTCTAGCTCTACTAATTATTTTATCTTCACCAACGTAAGCTATTATAAATTGATTTATTATATCTGTTAATAGAGTAAATTGATAGTTACCATAGTTTTCATCGCCACTGTTTTGTATTCCGTCAGCTCCTTCGTAGTAATATCTTTGTGATGCGTTTAGTAGTCCCATGTATTATTGTTTTTCTTTTTGTTCTTTAACTTGATCTAACTGTGTACCTATTTGAACTAATCCAGGTTTGTTTAATGTTATACCGGCATAAGCTAATATTTTAACAACTAAAGCATGTTCTTCAGATCTATGTAATTCAAAGTGTTTTGAGTTAGTTGCATCGTGTAATGCGTTGCTACCAATAACATTGTAGCCCCAATAAACCTTTTCTGGTTCTTTTACGTATGTAGCCACTATAGTACCACCCGGTAAATTTTTTGGAAATACCTCAAGCATATCACCACCTGATTGATTTTCGTACCTTGTATAAACAGGTCTTCTTGCTGTTGGCTTTGCTAATGGTGATGCAGATACGTACATTAATTCTTTAGCATCAAGCTCTTCAACTTCTCTTCCTCTATAACTTAATGTACCTAGTCTATAGCATTTGTCAGGTAAATTGTAAAGTTGAGCAGATGAGCTTATTGTTGTTAATACTTTTTGTTTTTTAAATAAACTAATTTTTTCATCTAAAATATCTAACATATCAGAGTACTCTGTGCTATTACCAGGTCCTCTACCATATTGATTAACGTCATAAAAATATTGTTCAAAGGTTTCCATCTGCGCTTGATTTGCAAATAGATTAAATTCTTGAGGTGTTATATAACCTCTTTGTTCTTTATTAGCTAAAGCTAAAACTCTTTGATATACTGTATCTACGTTAACCATTTTTTTTATTTTTTATAAGGAAACGCTTTATTAAGCGCATCTTTTCTTTTATTACAATTGCAACCTTTTTTACCAAATACACCTTGTTTGTTTAAGTATTGTGTAAATGATTTTATACCAGTCGCTGTTGTAAATTTTTCTACTGTATCTCCTAATCCTTGTGACTTTATCATATTTATTTTTTTAGTAGTTGCAGTCGCCCCGTAGAGCGACCGCTTCTACAGTTTGATTATTTTAATCTTTTTTCTAATGTTTGGTAAATCTCCATACCTTCATCAGTCTTAAACCAAGCAGCTAACGCTGTGTATGGGTGCTCATCAAAAGGAACGTTCATTAATTTTCTATTGTTAGAAGCCCAACTAAAAGTTCTTTGATCTGAAGATAATTTTAAAAATCCTAATTCAGTTGCTTTGATACCAAAGTTTCTTAGCATTACATTATCATCTTCAAGTAAATCTAAGAATAAAACCGGGTTGTTTCTAGCAAACACAAGTAAATCACGTTTAAGCTCCTTAGAACTCATCTTAGACACGTTAGAACCTTTCTCAACACGCATTATAGCTTCTGCCATATCTACGTCCATATCTCTAGCGGCTATTATTGCATCAGCTTCTAATTCTAGCACTTCTATGTCTTGACCAGCTTCTTCAATAGGTTTATATTCAGTGTATACTTTATCTCTATGTGGGTGATACAAAGATAACATCTTTTGTAAAACTGTTTTTTCTTTTTCTACAAATAAAGTACCGTTTCTAAATATAACGTGAGCTAGCCTTTGATCTCCTTTCATTTCGTCAACAAAAGGCGTTCTTTGGTTTTCACAATATTTTAACTCTCTTTCATAACCTTTTTCTTCGTCAAAATAATAAACGTTTGAAGACTTTAACATATATGATAAGGGTTTTTTATAACCTTTTAAATTATAAACCCTATCTTTCATTTCCCAAGTTGCCTTTTTAGGTTCAACTTTTATTTTTGGTTTTGGTGTTTCAACAACTGGTGTTTCAACAACAGGTACCTCTACCTTTTCTTGTTTTTTTGCCATAATATAATATATAATAAAATTAATAAAATAAAGGGTCGAGGCCGAAGCCTCGATCCCTTAAATAAATAGTGCTTATTTCATTAACATGAAATTGTTAGCACCTTGTGTAATTAAACATCTTTCAGTTAAGAAGTGTAATTGCATTGCATCTAAAGCAGATGTAGCAGCACCAACAGAACCAGTAACCCAAGACTTCATTCTTCGGTCATCAGTTTGTGAAGCTCTATATCTTACGTGTAAGAAAGGTCTCTTCATGCTTTGTCCAACAGTTTGGTCATAAACTGAAGAAGTACCAGCAGGTATCATAACCCCTCTAATAGCAGCACCAGCAGCTGCAGCAGTGTTAATACCACCTCTTGTAGCTTTGTCGTTTAAGTATCTAAAGTCAGACTTGTAGAAATCGTAAGATCCACGTCTGAAACCAGAGAAACCTAAGTTTAATGCCATATCTTCAGAGTTGTTAAATACTCCGTAAGAAGTACCTCCAGCTCCGTAAGAATTCATTGCAGCTAACATATCATCCATAGCTAGGCTAGTAGATCTGTTAACAAACATCATGTATTCTTCGATAGCACCTTGCTTATCAAACTCAGCTAAGATAGCGTCAAATTCAGCTAAATCAGTAGCAGCGTTAACACCAGTTACACCAGTAGTTACGTTACCTCTTGATTCTATAGCAGCAAATAAACCTTCAGTACCAGCACTGTTAGCAGTGTTTAAAGTAGATGAAGGAGCAATTGTAGCGCCAGGAACCTCAGAAGCAGCAGCAGCAAACTCAGACTCTAGCATTGACATTTCAATATAGTCGTTGAAACGAGCTCTAGTGTCAGACTCAGCTTTTAAGTACCATAAGTAACCTGATTGTCCTAACTCAGTAGATACTTCAACCCAACCAATTCTTGAAGCGTCAGATCCAGAAACTTCGTAGTAGTCTTTCATAATAATTGGCTTATTTTGGAAAGACTTGAAGCTTGGCTCATTAGCACCCCTAGCGTCAGTAGTGTTTGTAGTACCAGCAGCAGCAACATAGTTTGTAGCTTTACCATACTCAGAACCATAAACTAATATAGTAGTTCCGTCAGCAGTAGTGTTTGCAGACAAAGCAGACTGTCCATAAGGTAGTACATCAAGTACAGCACCGTTAACAACAGCAACTAAACATTTGAAAACACCATCAGAGTTAGATACGATAATAGTATCGTTAACTCTAATACCGTGACTTGCAGCTGTAAAGCCAGAAGTACCGTCGATATCGTTTTCAATTGTTATTTGTGCAATGTTAGATACACCAGTACCAGGATCAGCACCTGCAGTTGCAGAGTTAACGTTACCTGTGTAAGATAAATGTAATCTTGATTGTTCAGACCAAACCACTTGGTCAGCGGTCATAGCCTCTTCAGCCCCAACTTGTGATAAGAAACCTGAAATAGTTCTCGGTCCGAAAACTTCAGCTTCTTTTTCCATTAGGTCCGGTAAATATTGCTGTGCCCAACCTTCATTGGCTGTACCAGCAAGATCTAAATAGTTTGATTGTAGCGTTTGCTTTTGTGAAGCAGGTACACTATTCAATAAACTTCCAGCAGTAATACTCATAATTTTGTAATTTTAAATTTATAATTTATTTATTTTTAATCTTAAACTTAAAGTTAGGAGAATCATCGCTAAGTACTCTTACTTTTGGCCCGCTAGTATTATCGTTTGAAAACGACTGTCTAGGATCCATACTTACATTTTTGGATTTTGCAATACTATCTTTGATAGCGTCAGCTTTTCCTTGTTCGTAAAAGTGATTAGCAATAGCATCGGGATTCATTGCTGTAAACAGAGATTTATGATAACCTTTAGCATCTGACATTTCATTATTTTTATTCAAGAACTTCTTGACAAAATTATTAATATCGCTTTGAGTTTCTTTTACCTCACCAGCATTCTTCACATTAAACCTATATTTTTTATCTCCGACGTTGTATTCAAAACCTTTGAATTTATCGTTAAAAACTTGTTTAGTTTTTAATTTAAAAGTGTTAGTTTGTTGTTCTGCTATTTTTTGAGTTTCTTCCGACTCTTTGTTGTACCTATTAAAGAAGTCCATAGCTTTTTTAGCTTCAGGCGTTAACCTAGAACCAGCCTTGATCTCTTCATAGTATTTAGACTTTTGCCCGTCTAAGTGGCTTTTAGCGTTGGCAACTTGCTCTTTTAACGCTATCTTTTTCTTTTTAACATCTCTTTCTTCATCAACTTCTTCGTCATATGAAAACGAGTCTTCAATTAAAAACTCTATTTCGCTTGATGTTAAATGAGATTTAGTTTGTTTATAGTACTCTCTTAGTACTGTCATATCGTCATAACTAGAATAATCTTGGTTAAGACGAACGTAGTCTTCTAAGCTACCACCGGTTTCTTCCATAAAATCTACAACTTTTTGTAAATTTTCAGGTATTGCCTTACCAGTTTCTTGAGCTTCGTTTATAGCTTCAACAACTTCTTCAGCTAGTTCTTCTGTTTGCTCTTGAACTTCTTCTTCAGTAATTTCTTCTAATACTGGAGTTTCTTGTGTTTCAGCTTCCGGTTGTACTTCTTCTTGTTTTTCTGTGGTGTTGGCATCTTCAACGAGCTCAACCACTCCGCTGTCGTCAGCGTTATCTTTTGTAACCTCTTCTTTAACTTCATCTTCTTTTGGTGTTGGTGGTTTATCTAAATTTACTTTGATAACATCGTCATCTTGTTTTGTTTGTTTAAGATCAACTTTTGTTACGTTGTCTTCAGTAGTCTTTTCTACTACTTCTTCTGTTTTCTTTTTTGCCATAATATAATATAATAATAATTAATAATTTTTATCTAGGATCAAAAGAACCTAAATCAAATCCACTTCCTAATATATCATTACTTGCAGACTCAAAGTTTTTAGGTGGTTTTTGATTATTTCTTTGGTCAATCATCTCGCTTTGTTGAGATGCTTGAATTTTAGTTCTTTCGTCTTTACGATCTTCTTTTTGTTTTTCTCTTTCTTTTATAGTTTCAGTTTCTAGTTGCTTTAACTGCATATTCATTTGAAACTCAAACTCCATAAGTTCTTTTTTATACATAACTTCTTGCTGCATTTTTTGCGCTTCAATCTGTGCTTGCGTTTGTAACAATGCTATGTCTAATTGTGATTTAGCTTGTTCTTTTTGCATATCAGACTGAGCAGCTGCTTGAGCAGATTGTTGGTTAGCTTGTGCTTGAGCTTGTATATTTTGTTGTTGTTGAGCTTGATCTTTTTCTAGTTTTTTAGCTCTACGCATTTTTAACAACTGATTAGCAAGCTTAATGTTTTTAATCTCTCTAAGATCAATAGCATCAGCAAGTTCTATTAACTGTTGTTGTAA
>UEXM01002905.1_pt1 | contig 11581 bp, 15 predicted proteins | sample 1796661 | NCBI WGS metagenome assembly UEXM01 (sample SAMEA4772469, study PRJEB27181) | metagenome
ATAATAAATTGGAACTGTTCCTGTTACAAAACAATCGGTAAGTTTCTCTGTAAAATATCCGGGATATCTATCATTCTCCATTACAATATTGTAAACAAAAGACTGAAGAGCGGAGGCCTTGTCGTGCCATTTTTCATTTACATTTTGACTGACACCAAAAGATTGACCAACAATTGAACCAAAAACAAAAACTGCTGGATTAATATTGTCATCATTCGGTGGCCCAAACTCATTTTTAATTCTCTCGTATAAATCAAACCTGTCCTGATGACCTCTGCAAAGATTCTTACTTGATGCAATCATAGAAGAAAAGTGCATTGTTTCTTTAAAGTGAATATCACGATGTTCTTTATCAATCCACGGGTGTGTGCTTCCTGCATGACAAAAATGAATCTTCTCATGTAGATTGACTAAATCCTTATCGCATGTAAATATTGCATCATACTCGTCTATCATATCTTGTAGAATAGGAGTAATTCCAGAAACAAACATTCTACCATCTTCATTTATACTGTATAGATTTGAAAAGAATGGAACTATAGAACGAGATTCGCATATCCATGCATATTTATTTGCTCTTCTTTTTGGAGTTACCAATCCCTGTTCAATTGCGACATCCACCCATATTTCTACATCCAATTCAACATCCTTCCATGAAAACATAACTGGTTTTATGTTTGAACAAGAAGAATATTCCAAATCAAAAGGCGCACCGTATACATCCCACTTCATATTTTATTCCCTGGCGATTGCCACTCAATTAATGATTCATCAAAACCTAAACTTCTCAATGATTCTTTTTTTGTTTCTGAATCTGCGAGTCCCATTGTAATACAAGTATTTTCATTTGTGTGTCCTGGCCATATGCAATATTCTGGACCCACAAATCTCATGTTTATCATTTTATTAAAGTGTTCAACCAATGGAAAAAGTGGTTCATGATCAAAAACACCCCTATTATTTTCTATAATATCTTTACCAGAGGTAATCCATGCTCGGATAAAGTTCTTTGCATTCTCTGTGTTTCCAAAATACAATGGAGATGCTTTGATTCCAGACAACATTCCGTTTGCTGTAGCAAGAACCATATCAACATCTTCTTCAAACTTATCAAATATATCCAATTGTTTATGAATTTTACTATCAATGTCCATCCATAAAACTGGTCTATTTAATTCTTCGAGTAGATTCAAGATATATTGTGGTTTGCTCAAACAGTTTAATTGATAACTTCCGAGAGACTCTTTGTGTCTAATGTCATGAGGTATTTCTAATGCCTCGCACTCAGAAATCAATCTTTTAGCATGGTCGCTATAGTAAGTTTTATCTTCTATATCGCTATAGAAACTTATCAAAAGTGTGTTCATAATATAAATCCATAATCAACTGTTTCCTATATGATATTTAGGTACTAATTCCCAATCATCTTTGTCTTTATACGACAAAATCTTAATTTGTCCCATATTTACCATTGGTTCATCTTCTTCAAATGGTTCTATTACTGAAAGAAGGCCCCATTCCTCCAGTAAACTTGTAATTGTATTTCTTCTTGCTATATCATTTTCAGATGAGTTTGATTCCAATCCATCCATTTCAAAAAGTTCCTTGAAATGCATAATTGCATATCTTCCCCTCTTATGTAAGATATGACAGGATTGGTATAATTTTTTTTCTTTTCGGGATGATATCCCTATTCGGGTAAGGGTTTCTTTTATCTTCAAAAAATCATCTTCTGATTTGAGTTTTATCTCAACACCCAATCCCTTAAAAATGTCTTCTTGTTCCATAATTTTTTTCCTTAATTCAATACACCAATATGTATGGAATTATCACTTTATACCACCACCAGTTAGGTATATTCTCATTTCCTCGATATCCTCTAAGGATAACAAGTTCATTACCTCTTTGGTTTTGGAATTGTTGTATCCATAATATTCCTTCACTACAGAAAAATCATCACTCATTTCATTCTTAAGCCATTTACTAAATCGTTTTCTTTTCCGAACAGCACCTTGATAGTAATCAAATTGCATTTTCTTGTCTGTAGAGGAAAACTGATTCATCTGATTTGCATGAAGAACAGTATCAATGAAATATGAGAAACAACGGTTAACCACAAAGGGAACATATTGCTTCTCCACCTGCTCATCTTCTGTGTCCATGAGAGGTTCTTTCGTATAATTGATAGCGTTAAGATACTCAGTCAGTTTCATTATGTATCACTGCAATCACATGCTCTCTTCGGATAATATCATAATCTGCATGGAGTCCAATTCTAGACCTTGCATCATATAGAATCGTATCTCCCTCTTTGTACTCCACTTCTGGAATATCTCCATTTGAAATTGGTAGTCCTCTGCCCATAGATAAAATCTTTGCTTCAGCATAAGAACCATCTAGAACCTGACTCTTCTTAATATAAAGACCACTTGCTGTTTGTTCTTCTTTATCGTAATCTACCTTTTCAAGAATAAGGTGATCACCTTCTGCTATTAGTTTTTTCATTTGAATTCACATCCCATCATAAGTTCGACAATACATGCCACTAAATTAATTTCTTGATCTGCAACGAATGCAGACTTATATTGATATTCTGCAAGAATCAATACTGCTTGAGGAATAGAGGATGGTGCTAAATGATCATATAATCCATCATAAACTTTTCGGAACAACTCGGACGGTGAATTGTCCAAATTATCAACAGCCCACTTTCTTGCATTGGTGAAGTCTTTACTCTTCATATGCTCCACCAAGTCCTTAATATGTATCTCTCCAATTTGAGTAAGAATTCCTACATCAATTGAACCTGCGATTGAATATCGCTGAAGTTCATTCAGAACTCTTCGGAAGTCGGGGAAATGCTTCATGATCAATTCAGCAACAACCTTTTCTTCGTATGGAATTTCTTCCTTGTCGAGAACATACTTAACTCTCTCCATAAATTGAGTTGCCATCTTTGGTTTCTCTTTCTTGGGAACGGAGAAGTTTATTGATGTGCATCGGGAATGGAGAGGTTCGATGATACGATTTTTAAAGTTGCATGTCAGAATAAATCGACAGTTATTGCTAAACTCTTCAATAAAGCCGCGGAGTGCGGGTTGGGTAGATTGTGCGTTTGAATAATCAAACTCATCGAGAATCACAATCTTTTTTGAACCAGACAATGAAACTGTACTAGCAAAATTACGAATTTTCGTTCTGAGGGTATCGATGTTACCATCTTCAGAACAGTTAATAATAATATTGTCCGTGTCCAACTCATTACAAAGTGCTTTTGCAATAGTAGTCTTACCGCAACCCGCACTCCCCGACAAGAGAAGATTTTGTGATTCTCCAGAATCTACCATACTTTTAAAAGTAGACTTGATAGACTCTGGTAAAATACACTCATCAATTGTCTTTGGACGATACTTTTCGACCCAAAGATATTCTTTCACATGATTCATATTATATCCTCTTTCGAGACTCCATAAGTGTCCATAAGTTCATTCTCAATCATTTCATCAATCATTTTCTCAAACGAGTACCGTGGTTCCCAACCCAACTCCTCACGAATTTTTGTTGAATCGCCTTTCAAGTCTTCCAATTCTTCGGGACGGAGATACTTCTCATCTAACATTATATAATCTTTGTAGTCTAAATCAAGTGCCTTGAATGAATATTCACACAAATCACGAACAGTATGAGATATACCAGTAGAACAAACATAATCATCTGACTTATCGTGCTGAAGAATCATCCACATTGCTTCAACATAATCTTTTGCATGGCCCCAATCTCTGCTTGCATCAAGATTTCCAAGAGCCAACTTTTCTTGTTTACACATCTTGATTGCACATGCACCTTTCACGACTTTACTGGTAACAAAGTTAGAACCACGACGAGGTGATTCATGATTGAATAGAATTCCATTTGAAATGAACATGTCATAGGAATGTCGATAGTTTCGTGCGATATTATATCCAAACACCTTAGCACAACCATATGGACTCACTGGACGCATAGGAGTTGTTTCTCTCTGAAAACCATCATCATCAATACAGTTTCCAAACATTTCAGAAGAAGATGCTTGATAAATTTTGGCTTTAGGACATACCAATCGACACGCCTCAAATACATTCAACACACCAAGTCCAGTCGCAGTTGCCGTATAAATCGGAACATCGAAACTAATGCGGACATGTGACTGTGCAGCAAGGTTATAAACTTCATCTGGTTGTACCTTTTGAAGAATTCCAATCAAAGAAGAAAGATCTGTTAAGTCACCATAATATAAATGTAACTTATCAAATACATCATCTAATCTTGCAGTCTGATTTTCTGCTACTGAATTTCTTTTGAGAACCCCATGAACTTCATACCCCTTCTCCAAAAGAAACTCGGCAAGATAAGAACCATCTTGTCCGTTAATTCCTGTAATTAATGCTTTTTTCATTTTCTCGCCTTTTCATAATTTTCAATAAACCATTCAATTGTTCTTCTCAATCCTACTTCAATAGGAACAAATGTATAATCGGGTAACATATGCTTAAGTGTCATATTATTTGATGGTTTCTTCAACTGTCCATCTCTCATTCCATTATAAACAATATTTCCTTCAAATTCCATTCTCCATGCAATCTCCTGTGCAATTGTCGCAATAGAAATTTCTTCGTCTGGAGAGATAATAAGAGGTTCATACTCATCATAATTTTCTAAAACCCACTGTGCTATATATGCAACATCTTTTGAGTAAATAAATTCACGATATGCTTGACCTGTACCCCAAATCTCAAAATCTGTATTATTCTGTTTTGCTAAATAACACTTATGGATGAGAGAAGGAATAACATGTCCAGAATCCAAATTAAAATTATCGTTTGGACCGTAGATGTTACAGGGAATTACTGTAACGAAATTGCTACCGTACTGGTCTCTGTATGCTCTACTCTGAACTTCTAACATTCTCTTTGCATAAGCATATGAATAATTAGATGGATGTGGTTCCCCCATATGAATCTGACATGGTGTAAGTGGATACTCCACATCATCAGGAAAAACACAAGTAGACATGAATGACACAACCTTCTTCACACCAGCCTCGTGAGCGGCATGAAGAAGGTTGGCATTCATGATGACATTCTTGTAGAAGAATTCTCCAAGATGATCAGAGTTTGCTTTAATACCTCCAACCTTTGCGGCACAATGTATGATTGAATCAATTTTGTTTCGTGTAATATACCGAATGATATCTTCCACATGCATCAAGTTTACATATTCACTTGATGGTTTAAAATTAGATTCAATTGCGGAACCTACAAGTCCACTACCACCTGTCACTAATGTATTCACGAATCAACCTCCGTACTGGGAATCTGATTCGAGAGCAATCCAATATGTCAACTCATCGTTTACTTTCTTAAACTGACTAATCACCTTGTCGGTAATCTTGACATCATAATCTCCAGGCAACATCTTAAGATTTTCTGCCTTGAAGTAGAAAGTAAAATCATCGTGACTTGGAAGGTCTCCAAGTTCGATAGAGTAGTTGTTTGATGTAGCATCTGCTTTATCAAGTGCAACAATCTCAAGTGAGTCACCGTTAGAACGAATTGCAATATCGTTGACTTGCAATACGGAAGATGCCTTTAGAATATCATTCAGAATATCCTGTGTGATTGTACAATCAATCACAGACTCTGGCATGTTAATTTCCTTGTTAACGGTTGTGAGAAGACGAGGTTCAGAGTAATGATATGTAACTTCTGACTTCTTCTTCTCGTCACGAATCACAACATGCTTGTCGTGAAACTCGAACTCTGGTTTGGCGAACAGTGAAACTGTTCCAAGAAATTTACTCAAATCCCAGATACCAAACTCAACATCGAAATCTTCTTCCACAATAGCCTCTGACATGACATTCTTAACTGGTGAAATTGTAACTAGTTTGTTACCAGGCTTCACTAGAATGTTAGAGTTAATTGTAGAGAAGTTCTTCAGAATATCAAGAGTTCTCTGTGATAGAGCAATCGCTGTTTGTGTTGTCATAATGTAATCTCCATAAACTAGACAGTGTATTCATTATACACTATATTCAATCAATTGCAAGTATTAAAAACCTGCTTCCATGTAATCTTGATAATCTTCAGGGTCAACATCTCCACGAACTACATCTTTTAGATATTTCTTTTCGTTTCGCCTTTGATTTTTTCTCTTTTGTTTTCGTGAACCACCCTTCGCGATGTCTTGATAATCTTCATTCTCGTTGGTTCTGTTTGGTTTTTTATTCTTTCTGTTGGCCACTTCTAAAACTCCTCTATGTTGACCATTAAATTCTTTAGTTTCTTGTCAATAAAGTAGTTTAAAATATTACTTCTATTGGCAACTGGTTCCTTATCATATTCTTCGAGTATTCTTTCTCTAATGATATCAGGAATCATATTAAAATCAATTAAGTTTTGATTTCTCTCCCAATTTTCTGTGGAAGTCCATTCTGAAAGATTTTCTTTCATTTCAGATATTCTCTTGTCACCACAAGGTTTTTGTCTTTTGTCTGGATCGATGAAAACATCATCTTCTGAAAGAATATTGGGAATACCATCAGAAGAATCACCTTTCAGAATATGATAGGTCAAAAACTCTTCTGGGTCTTTACATTCTAAGAATTGCTTCTTTGTTGGACTAAATTGTTTAACATTGGGATATCTTTGTAATTGTTGAAAATCTTTATCATTTGAAACAATAACAATATTCTCATCCATATGATACTTCTCGCACAAAATTGCGATAATATCATCTGCTTCTACTGTTTTAATCTTAAGATTTTTGTATGGGAAATTCTCAACCACTTCTTGGTGAATCATATTCATCACCTCATGGATTCTATCCCAATCCACATCAGAAGCCTTTTGATTTTTGCTTCTGCTTGCTTTGTATTGTGGAAAGATATCTTTTCTCCAATACCTACCCCCATCATGACAAATTACAATCTCTCCATATTCGTCACGAAACTTTGACCTATACATTCTATAGGTGTTTAGCATCAAAGTTCTTACCATATCCTCATCGATATTCGGGTCATATTTTAATGATTGAAATAGGTTTGCTATAACCAATTGATTATTATCTAATAAAATCACAATTCTATCCATTGTCTCGTATCTTGGTCTTCTATGTAAATGTACAATTTACCACTAGAAGAATCGAACCAGTGGTCGCCTTCATTTGCGATTTCTGGTTCTGTTTCACTGTTTGTAAATGTCATAGTTCCTTTCGACTGCATCACTTTCCATCCTCTTTTCTCACCATGAAGAGGAGAAAATCCAGATGTCTGTCGAGTAGCAACATACTGTTTACCGTTAAACAATACGACATTACCTTCATCATATACTTTATTGGCATCTTTGGGGTTGAAATCACCAACAAAATTTGTAATACTAAAATCACTCATTTAGTTTTCATCTTTTCAAAAACATCCTGAGTAGAACCAACTTTGGTTTTCTTCTTTGGAGTAACCTTCTTGGTGATCTTCTTCTTCTTTGGTTTGATGAGTGCATCCTTAACAAGTTTAATTTTATGATCTGCAAAAGTACGCATCCACTCTCTATCTTCTTTATTTCTATTAGACTGATACCAAAATGATTGATCTACAATAAACTCGTACTTAGATTCTTTATTCCAATACAATTGAACACGAAGGTCTTTCCCCCGCTCGAAAGCAGGGTACTCTTCCTTTGGTGCAAGTTTATACACTCTAATAGAAAGATTCGAGGAAATCAAACTCAATGCTTGTTTCATATAACTTTCATACGACAAACTACTTTTATCAGAAAGTCCTGATATGTTTTCTCTCTTGATTTTCTTTTTCCTAGGCACAATTTTCTCCAAAATATCAAATTATGTAGCGATTAGCATTTCTTCATTAATGTTAGCAGTAATGTTCATTAAATGATTATATGCTTCATATGGGTCAACATTTGCAGCAGGTCTTCTATCTTCAAGATATCCTTTACCGTCATTGTTAATCGTGAACCAAGGGATTCTGATAGAAGCCCCTCTGTCCATTTCTCCCCATGAGAATTTATTTATGGGTGAGGTTTCATATTCACCAGTCAATCTGTCCTCATTTCCCACACCATAAACAGAAATTGCATCATCATGGTATTGTTCCATGTTTGAACAGATTAGATGCATATAAGGTATGTCTGCATGTTTCCTCATAAAATCTGTAGAGAAGTTAATATGTGCGCCAGAACCGTTCCATTCTCCTTCTACGGGCTTTGGATGGTATGAAATTACAAAACCCATCCGTTCTGCTATCCGTTGAAGGAAAAATCTAGAAAGCCATGCATTATCTGCGGCATTTAAAGCAGTGGTTGCTGTTGTCTGATATTCCCACTGAGATAACATAACTTCTGCGTTCGTTCCATCGATTGAAATTCCTGCGGAATTACATGCAGAGGCGTGTGCTTCAGACAAATCCCTACCTTCCACAGTATCAAATCCAACCCCGCAATAATATTTTCCTTGAGGGGGAGGAGTTTCATCATTATAATCAGACCAACCAATTGGTTTACCTGTCTTATCTACAATGGTATACTCTTGTTCCAAACCAAACCACATATCACCCATATCAGTTTCTTTAATGGTATTTACAAGATTTGCTCTTGTATTTGATTTATGTGGAGTTCCGTCTGCATTCATAACTTCGCATAAAACAACAAGTGATGGAGTTCTTGTTCTTTCTGTGCTATTCATAACCCATTTTACTGGTTTTAGAACACAATCACTAGAAGAACCTTCTGCTTGCTTTGTGCTAGAACCATCAAACGTCCATGCAGGAATCGCAGTTTCTAGCAGTTTTGGATTTCGTAAATCGATTGTCAAAAATCTAACTTTACTTCTGATATTCTTTGGTGAATCACCGTCGAGCCAAACATACTCCACTCTAGTTTTTTGTGGTCCACCTTGTTGCTGTTGTTGTGGTTGACCTGGTCTTGGTTGTTGAGGACGAGTTGGGGGTGCAGGAATATCTTCTCCCGTTGCCCACTTCTCCAAAACATCTTGTCGGAAACCACAAACCATATTACCACTCTTACCGTCAATGAAGAGAGGTGTGCCGCATTGTGCATTATGTTTTGCTTTTACTTCTCCCGCCTTCTTTGCATCTTCTGGTTTAGTAATATCAAGAGTAGTAATCTTATGTCCATTGTTTACCATTTCCTCAACAACTGGATCTGCTTTCTTACACCAACCACAGTTTGGATTGGTGATATATAAAAGTTCACTGCATTTACAATCTTTATTCTTTCCACATTTACACGCCATATTTTTTTCCTTTATGGTTTTTTGAAAACGAACACTGGTTCGTACTTTAAGTATTTTCCGTTGACTTGACAGAAGTTTTTACATTTAGGCTTTCCGTCTTCGCCAACTCTATTCTGTCCCGGCATTCCTTCTAATCCCATCTTCATTGTGTATTCATATATCATACCAAATGATTCGAGAATGTCAATGCTATCTTGTTCTATGGGTAAGTATTTTCCACTCACTAACACATCTGCCACATTCCATAATAAATATCGGTCGTTTTTCAACCACTCCACACATGTCTCTAGTGTCGGTCGGAGGAATCCGTCCCGCCATGACGCATACGACGATCCATACTTCTTGTAAGATTGGTTCTCGTCCTCCGAATATGCCTCTCTGTTGAAATAAGGTGGTGAAGTAAAAATGAGGTCTGTGCTTCCTCGATACTGTTGGAAATCTGGGTGTTTGCCAATCTCTTCTGATCCTTCCATGAATTGGTGGAAAGTATTTGTTTCGGAAAAGAATGGATTTCCGCGATAAGTCTTGGTATTGTAAAAATCAGCGAGAGACTCATACTTACTGCCATTACCATCGTCGAGAAAATTATCAGGATTAGGGTCAGTCCCAACATAGTGAATCCGACGATCATCCCGAACACCCATAGCACCAAGTATGCGACCACCCCACCCACTTGACGGGTCATAGATGACAATACGTTCTTGATCTTTGATATTTTCTGTGAATCGTTCATATAAATACTTCGCCGTCATTGGAGGGAAATTCACTGCGGGTTGAATATACCCAATACGAAAAGACTTGAATCCCGCGGGAAAAACTTTTCTTCCTTGCTTATATATGCGAATAGCATACACCTTATCATCTGGCATGTCATCTATGTCAAAAGTAGAGTGATGTCGATATGACATCTTGTCTTTCCACTTCTCTACCTGTTCCTTCGTGAGTTGCAGAACATCATCCTGCTCTAACTGAAAGTAACCGGAGTTTGCACCTTCTCGAATCTTAATTTGTTCGAGTAGAAAGTCATGTCCTTTGAAGATTGCTTGGTTGTTGAAGAATGTTTCAATCCATTCGTCTCCGCTATCAACCGATACGATTGCATACTTCTTGTTTCTCTTGATTGCAGAGAGTGCGTGTGTGTAAAAAGAATCACGGCGAAGATGACGCATTGCACCTCTCACAACTTGATCTAGGCGATTATCATCTGCAACCAAATCATAGATGGAATATCCATTGTCCTTTTCGGTGTAGTTGATTCTCGTCATAAACATGTTCGAGAACCACTGATCTACTTCAACTGCCATACGAGACTTGTTGATAATTACATCATCGTCTATATCAGACAGTTCGTCAGTGTGTGTGAACTGGTGAACGGGATACTCTGCAATCTTATTGAATGCGTCGATGATTTCATCTTCGTTCTTACCTGTGCGTGGAGGACAACCATAGTTATCCCATGCATCCTTGACTACCTTACGCATTTCAATCACCCACTCACGAAACTCGTCGGGTGTCATTTCAAGAAGGTCTTCAAAGTTACAATTCACATGTGAGTTTATCACATGCTCGTTACGCTCATAGTAAGGTTTTGTTTGTGTCATCATTTTATTCTACTGAAGTTGTTTTTCTTTTCAAAGACGATATGATTCTGGAACTTGTCCGTCATTGTATCAGACTTATGACTTATTACAAATATATTAGCACGACTTCCGAAGGATGTCAAGAGTTTTAAGAACTCTTCTGTACCAACGGCGTCAAGACTTGAATCAAAGACCTCATCAAGAATTAACAAGTTACAGTTTACGCTGTTCTTGAGTCGTGCAATCTCACGCCATGCAAGAAGTAAAGATAGGTCGATACGCAATCGTTCACCTTCACTGAAACTATGGTAGGAAAACTCGTCACGATGGCGACTCTTGATTGTCTCGTTGAAGTTTTCGTCAAGATTAAACTGACAGAAGAAATCCATATCAGAAAGATACTTGTTAATTAACTTGTTCATAATTGGCAAATAGTGCTTAATAATCTTTGCCTTGATTCCACTATCCTTCAGAAGAGTAGAAGCAATAGCAAGATAATGTTTGTCTTCGATAAGTTCTTTTCTCTTTTCAATATGAGTCTTTCCTTCACCAAGCAGTTCGGATAGTTCTTTCTTAGTCTCTTCCACTTCTGTTCCTTCATTCAAAATAGACTCTATGTTCTTCTGAATCTTGTCAATGTATTGAGACGAAGCACTAATTTCACTCTGCTTAGATTATATTTGTTTCTCTATATT
>UEXM01002907.1_pt1 | contig 11576 bp, 12 predicted proteins | sample 1796661 | NCBI WGS metagenome assembly UEXM01 (sample SAMEA4772469, study PRJEB27181) | metagenome
GGTACGTTATGACTACACAGTGACAAAAACCACGGCACTTGACCCTGCAACAATGGAATATGTTGAATCTGAGTCGATTGCGTCTGAAGATGCGCCGATTGATTACGTTCACTGGCAGGATGTGGAATGGGGTTGGGGCAGGACATGGAAAGACATTCCGTGGTGGGGATTTCGGAATTATCTGGACAAAGAGGCCGCGACTGAGCGATTTGGTGCTGATGTAGCCAACGAGCTGGAGTACAAGAATCAAACGGAAGATGATGATAAGGACAGGGGATTTGGTGATCCTGATAAGAAGGATAACGTCCAGAAAGCCGAAATCTGGGAGATATGGAACAAGGAAAACCGTTGCGTGTACTGGTTTGCGAAAGGACAGGACGCAATCCTTGACCACAAGGAAGACCCTCTCCAACTGGATAACTTCTGGCCCCATGCAATGCCAATGGTTGCCAACCTGACCACAACACTTTATCAGCCAAAAGCCGATTTCATACTCGCTCAAGACCTGTATGACGAAATTGATGCGCTTCAAACCCGTATAGCTGTTATCACCCGCGCTATCAAAGTGGTAGGCGTCTACAACAAAGCGTCTGGCAACTCTGTAGGCCGAATGTTGAAAGAGGGGGCAGAAAACGACCTTATCCCTGTGGATAACTGGGCTATGTTCGGTGAATCAGGTGGTTTGCGGGGAAATATGGAGTGGTTCCCTGTTCAAGACGTTGTAGGTGTACTGCAAACTTTGGATCAGGTGCAGAAATCCAAGATTGAGCAGTTGTATGAAGTCGTGGGTATGTCCGACATTATGCGGGGCGGCAATACTGACCAGTATACAGCCCAAGGCACACAGGCAATGAAAGCCAAAATGGGCTCAATCACTATTCAAGCCCTTCAGGATGAATTTGCCCGTTTCGCCAGTGACCTTGAAGCACTGAGAGCCGAGGTAATTTCCAAGCACTTCACGCCCCAGTCCATTGTCAAACAATCCAACGCCTTGTATTTGCCTGAAGCAGACAAAGTGTATGTACAACCTGCCTTGGAGTTGATGCAGAATCCTGACATTAAGTGGCGAATCAATATCAAGCCTGAATCTATCTCAATGATTGATTACGCGCAAATCAAGTCAGAACGCACTGAATTCCTGATGGGCATGGCGCAATTCATTCAATCAGCGGGTGCATTGGTCAAAGAGGTGCCAGGTTCAATGCCTGTCATGCTGGAGATGTTGAAATGGTCTATGACTGGGTTCAAGGGTGCGGATTACCTTGAAGGCACGATGGATCAGGCCATTATGATGGCTAAGAAGGCACCAGCACAGGGTCAGGAGCAAGGGCCGTCACCTGAACAACTCAAGTTGCAGACGGAGCAGTTGAAGATACAGGCGGCTCAACAGAAGCAGCAGGGTGAGATGCAGAAGATACAGTTGAAAGCCCAGTCTGATATGCAGGTTCAGCAAGCCAAGATTCAGTCTGAAATTGCCAAGATGAATGCTGACCATGAGCGTGATATGACGATGGAGCAAATGCGCTCGCAATCACGCCTTGAGGAGATAGCACGGGAGCTACAGAGTTCGATTGCTGAAATTCAGGCGAACATGGACTCTGACCTGACGGTAGAGAGAGCGCAAGCGTCCTACGATATTGCTGCACAGGAAAATGACCACGACAACACCATGACTGAGATTGCTGCTCAAGCAGCGGGACGAAATCAAGAGGGATGAGTACAAAAACAAAACTGCTGGCAGAGTTACTGAAGAAAAGTGCGCCTGTTGGTGCGCTAGGTCTTGGTGTCAGTGATGATAGTGAAGCTGGAGTAATCTCCAGAGGTGGTCGAAATCTGATAGAAGCGTGGCATGGTTCACCGCATAAGTTCGACAAGTTCAGCATGGACAATATCGGCACTGGTGAGGGGGCGCAGGCTTATGGTCATGGGTTGTACTTTGCTGATGAGATTGATGTTGCAAAGGGGTATCAGCCGCGAGACATAGAGAATGAGAAGTGGATGTTCGATCAGTACAAGGCCGCAGAGCTGTCTGGCGATGAGTACATGGCGGATGCGTGGTGGCGGGCCATGGGGCACGACTCCCCGATAGAGCTACGGGCCTCTGCTGCTGACCCTGATTATGATGAACACTCTCAGGCCGCGTTTGCGGAGGTCGCTGATGCGCTTTCTTCCAATCCCGGCTCTGGCTCACTTTCAAGGGTAGAGATAGACGTTGATTTCGACACCCTGCTGGACTGGGATAAGCCGCTGAGTGAGCAGAATGAGAGTGTTAGGGGGGCTGTGTATGATGCTTTCCCTATAGCGAGAGGAGACCCTGATTTAGATTTCAGGGACATTATGAACAACGCAGATGATTACTCTGCGGATGAAATTAGCGGAATGCTGAACGAGCGCGGCATCCCCGGCATACGCTACAAAGACGGTAAGAGTCGTGGTTATGATGGTGGCTCATCCAACTACGTCATGTTTGATGATAAGCCTATCTCTATTGTTGAAAGAGGTTTCGCTGATCCTCGCCTTCTTGCAGGCACTGCTGGGGCTACTGGGTTGATGGCAAAGCTCATAAGAGACTCGCAAGATGACAGCACAGTAAGAGCACCTAAAAACCCAAAGACAGCAATGTTGGCGACTCTTTTAAGAGATGGAGAAAGAGCGGTAGAAGGTTCGCCTGCTGAATTTGTTTATCCGTCAGGACTAGCTCCTTGGCTTGAAAGACTGGCATACGATGAAGAACCATCAAAACTTGAAACTGCGATGGCTATTGCAGACTTTATGTGAGGAAAGATTATGGAAACTGAAATGATGATGCAGCAAGCTGCACAAACTAACGTCAACCGCCAGAAGGCAATGGCGCAAGCATTGAGAGCACAAGCGGCACAGAGCGCACAATCCATGCCTCAACAGCCCCCAATGCAGCCCCAGCAACCTCCTATGCAGCCTCAACAGCCGCCAATGGGACAAGCACCTATGGGACAAGCACCTATGGGACAACCGCCAATGGGACAGCCTGGAATGCCGCCTCAAGGGGTTATGTAATGCCTGAATGGAAAAGAAAAGAAGGTGAATCAGAGCGCGGCCATGTTGACCGTGTGTTTGATATGAAAATGATGGCTGACGTTATGCGGCAAGATCGGATGAAGCCAGAAGACCCTGATTTCAAAGAAAAGCTGTCTCAATATATGGCTGGAGAAATAGACCCTTCAGTGGCCCGTCATATTGAGTTTGACCTTCCTGATAGCGCAGCGTTGAATCTATATGGCCAGTACAATAACCTCGACAAACCCTATAGTTATTCTGGGGAACTAGATGGAGCAGACCTTAGTTATACGCTTGCTCCTGACGAGGTAGCTACCTTTCACACAAGAAACACGCCTTCTACATGGTCGCATGAATTTAGACACAGAAACTTTCCAAACCTGTCAGAAAAGAACAATAGAATAATAGATAAGTTTGCTGCTCAAACAGATTACGATTTAGATGAATCACTACGCATGCAGTCAGCAGAAAGAAATTCTGAGCGGCGAAAGAGAAATCAAAAAACCTTACCTCCTAGCGCAGAAATACGGGATTTAAGGCGGCTCCGTAGGGCTTCCGATTTTAACCCCCAAGTGAGAAATGCGTTAGCAGCATTCGGCACTACAGACAAAGAAGCCTACGAGTCTTCTAAGGCAAAAGAGCTTTATGACGATGCTGTAGCACTTGACAAATGGAATGCCGGACTTGCTGAAAGAAATGAAAAAAGAAAAAAAGGGGAGCCTGAAACGTGGGCTGACGCTCTTAGAGAGGTTTATGAAAAAATAGGGGTTATGTAATGCCTAGATACGTTCAAAAGATTAGAGAGGATGGTTCCAGTGAATTTGTGGAAATTGTATCTCAAAGTAGCGGTTCCAGTGCTGCTGTTCACGGGGATATTGATGCTTTTGTTAGCCCTATTGATGGGACTGTGATTTCCGACAGGAAACAGTTGAGAGAGCACAACAAGCGTAATGGTGTTGTTGCTGCCAGCGAGTTCAGCATGGGCTATTACGAAGATAAGGCCAAGGAAAGAGCAAGACTGTATACGGGCGAAAAGACCCAAGCAGAAAAGCAACGGCGCGGTGAAGAAATCAACAACATCATAAATCACCTTGAAAGAAGGTGAATAACTAAAGGGCTAACCATTATGAACGATGAAACTGAAGTACAAGACGAACCGATGGATGACCTGTCTGCTGCATTAGCAGAGGCATGGGACGCATCAGAGGAGAGCGATGATGGCAGTGGACATGACAGTGCGGTATCTGAACCCGAAATGGAATCCAGCGGAGCCGAAGAATCTGTTAACGCCGATGGTGGAGGCTCCTCCGATAACAAAAGCGGAGTTCGACCAGAATCGGAAGAACAAGGAATTACCCCACAGGCCGATCAAGAGTCGCAGTCTGGCTTAGACCTTGCCACCCCACCCAAAGGACTGTCTCTGGAGGCTCGGGAAGCATGGGCCGATGTGCCTGATGCGGTGAAATCCGAGATAGCCAAGCGGGAACAGGACTATTCCAACGGTATCCAGCATTATGCCAACAACGCCAAACGTGCTGAAGCGATGGATCAGACCCTTGCACCCTATCAACAGTTCTTCCAGGTTAATGGTGGTGCTGGGCAGACGATTGAGGGTTTGCTACAGACGGGTTCTGTCCTGCAAATGGGTACACCCCAGCAGAAAGCGCAGACAGTTGCCAACATTATCAAACAGTTTGGTGTGGATATAACCGCATTGGACGGTATGTTAGTGGGTGAAGCACCTCCGCAGGAAATGCAGGCCCAGCAGCACGTTCAGAACATGATTAACCAGCAGCTACAGCCTATGCAGCAGCAGTTGCAGCAGTATCAGCAACGGGAAATGCAGGAGCAGCAGGCAATGCAGGCTGAAATGGGCAACACTATTCAGCAATTTGCCAACGACCCTGCCAACGAGTTCTATTCGGACGTATCTGCTCAAATGGCAGATTTGCTGGATATGGCGGGAAACAGGGGTCAAAACATGAGCCTTGAAGACGCTTATCGCACGGCCTGTATGACTCACCCTCAAATCAGTGAGATTATGAAGCGCAGGGTTGACCAGTCACAAGTTGACCAGCGTAAACAGGCAGCTTCTTCTATTCACGGCACCAGAGGCGGTGCTGGCGGTGCTGCAACAGGCAAATCATCCATAGAGCAAGCCCTGAATGACGCTTGGGATAGCCAAGGCGTTGGGGGTGGACGCTTGTAAGTGTAATGTGTATCCTGTGTGTAAGAGTCCAGTCAAGCGGGTTCTTCACACAGATTCTCAAGAAGGTCATTCACGCGATCTCCTTGTTAGCAGTAGCCAGTCAAGCGGCTTCTGAGGCAGTGTTCCACGTGGAACATTTGGTTAACTAACTAGGAGAAAGCAAATGGCTTTTCCCAATATTAGCGACATTCTCGCTACCACTATCGAGTCTCGCACTCGTCAAATCGCAGATAACGTCACCAAAAACAACGCCATCCTGATGAAACTGGAAGGCAAAGGGAAGATTAAGACCTTCTCTGGTGGCTCCAAAATCCTTCAGGAGCTTTCTTTCGCTGAGAACACCAACGGTGGTTGGTACTCAGGGTATGACATCCTGCCGGTTGGTGTTTCAGACGTAATCAGTGCGGCTGAGTTCAACATCAAGCAGGCTGCGGTTCCCGTAGTTATCTCTGGCCTGGAAATGCTCCAGAACGCTGGTCGTGAGAAGATGATTGACCTTCTCGATGCCCGACTGACTGTTGCTGAGTCCACGTTGGCTAACATGATTTCAGACGGTCTGTATTCAGACGGTACTGGCGCGGGTGGTAAAGAGATTGACGGATTGGATGCTGCAATCCCTCTGAACCCTGCCACAGGCACTTATGGCGGCATTGATCGTGCTACTTGGACATTCTGGCGTAACCAGTTTGTTGATGCGGCTGCGGCTGACCCCACCACTATCCAAGGTCTGTTCAATGACCTGTGGGTACAGCAGGTTCGCGGTAGTGAGCGCCCTGACCTGATCATGGTGGACAATATCGTGTGGTCTACTTACACGGAGTCCCTGCAAGCGCAACAGCGTTTCACTTCACCTGAGACTGGAAACCTTGGCTTCCCGACTCTGAAGTACATGGACGCTGATGTATGTTTGGATGGTGGTATCGGTGGCTTCTGCCCCGCAGGTACAGCGTTCTTCCTGAACACTGACTACCTGCACTATCGTCCTCACAGCAACCGCAACATGGTTCCGCTGTCTCCGAACCGCCGTTACGCGACAAACCAGGATGCTGAAGTGCAGATTCTTGCATGGGCTGGCAACTTGACTTGTAGCGGAGCGCAGTTCCAAGGTCGTTTGGACTTGAACGCTTAATAGCGGTAGCCCTGCCTGCCCTCAGAAATGGGGGTGGGCCTTTAGGGGTGAAAGCCCCTCTTTTTGGGAGATAGGATGAACGATCCAACGGCGTATGTAGATAATATAGAGCTTGTTATCCGAGGAGGGCAGGTTGCTGCCAACTGGGGTACAGGAATGGATTGGGGCGCATCAAATGCACCAGGAATAGGGGTTGCTACTGATAATCCAAATCTTGAGCAGTCGTTGCCTAGCTGGACATTGCTGGATCAGGATGGCGATGCTCGTACTCCGCAGGTGAGTCAGGTCATTGGTGGTGGAGGCCCAGAAGGTATGCCCGGAAAAGGTCTTCAACCAGTTGAAATTGTCACCAATGGTGACGGAGATGGCAGTATTACAGTTACACAAGAAGCAACCCTTACCACGTTAGCAGCAGGCTGGGTTGGTAGCACACCTCCATAGGAGATAGCACATGGCACAAGCACAACCGACTTTTTTTGTAGACGATGCTGCTGTTACCGCACTGGGTACTCGCGTACCTGATGCCTCAACGGACACCGGCATGAACTTTGGCGCTTCCAACAATCCTGGTATTGGCATTAGCGACCAAAACCCTGAATTGCAGGAATCTTTGCCAAGCTGGACGCTTCTGGATCAGCACGGAAATGCGCGTAATGGTCAGATTAGCCAAGTAATTGGTGGTGACGGCATTACTGCTGTAGCTGATTGGCCGGGAAGTGGTGGCACTGAAGGCACACTGCCTGATGCGACTATTCGGTATGGTGCAAACCCTGCCAATGTAAATGGTCAGCCAGACAATGAAGCCGCAATCACAGGCGTAGCAAATGCGGTACTGACTGACTTGGCAACAGGCTGGGAATAGGGGGCGTAAATGTCTCAACTGCTGCAAAATGCAGTAGTAGACGGGGTGCTGGAAGCCGTAGATGGTACGTCAGCCCCTGCTTACTTTGACCAAGGCTTGCCCTTTGATGCGACTGGATTAGCTGTCACGATAGCTGATGCGGTGGCTCACTGGCATCAGGGCATTCCTTTCTCTGCTGCTGGGCGCATTTGTGTCGAGCAGTCACAGCCTATTGCCTATTTCGGCAGTGGCGCTGCACCTTTCACAGCTAACGGCAAGTTGGCAATGGACACTTCTCCTGCAAATCATTATGTGGGAGGCGTACCCTTTACGACAGGAGGGGCGGTTCGTGTAAACGGGCTTGCGCCCTTTCTAGGGGTAACGATTAACACCCAGCCGCAGAGCCTTACAGTTGACGAGCCTGATCCTGCTGGATTCAGCGTTGTAGCGACAAGTGGTGATGCCAGCACCATTCTTTACCAGTGGCAGATAGGCCCAGCATGGGTAGATATTGTGGATGGCGGCTCATTCAGCGGTGCTACTACTAACGCCCTGTTGATTGATCCTACTCTGATTGGGCAGAACGGCACAACTTACAGGGTAAAGTGTTCCAATGCTCAACCTGGAGAAACCGTATCCAACAGTGCTTCTTTGACCGTAAATTCACTGGCATCTGACCTTGTGTTGACATTCAACGGGTTGGATAACGTACTGACTTTTGATGGGGCAAGTAATGTCCTGACGTTTACAGGAACACCGTAATGGCTGACGAGAGATTTCAAGACTTTCCACAAAAAACCAACCCCAGTGGCTCAGATGAGTTGGTGGGTGTTGATGGCTCAGGCTATTTCCGCTCACCTGTTTCATCTCTACCTAGCGGAGGTGGTGGCTCTAGCACTACGTTTTTTGACACCTATCTTGACAGTAACGAGAATATTGCTGTTGTTGCGTTTGGCGACTCAAATATGTACGGATCGCTACAAAACACGCCAGATTTTTGGCAACTAAAAGAGTTGACGAATGTTTATCTGTGGCAACCCGACCTTGTTAATGACGGCTCGCCAACTGACCCAAGTACTTGTAGTTGGAAACAAATGGGTGTTGATTTTACTTTGCTCAATCCGCAGCAGGTTCTACGCTCACCAACATCAGTGGGGTGTACGCTTGGGCAGCCATCAGGCGCACCCACAATTCCTTTTCAAAACATTGGGCTGGCAATGGCTGTGGCAATCGCAGAGCGCAACCCTAATCGCAATGTCTATCTGTATGAAGCAAGTGCGCCCGCGCAAACAACTGATTTTTGGCTGTCTGTCAGCTCTACTGGCTTGCCGGGAGATGGCTACAACACGCTAAACGATTCGACATACGGACTTGCCCCTGCTTTTGCGGCAATGCCTGGATTTGATGAATCAACCCGAAAAGTGGATGCAGTGTTTAACTGTAATGGCTCAAATGATGCAACTGCTTGGAGAGCGCACGTTCCGCAAGGTGTTGGAGGTCAAAAGTTTGTAGATAACGTCAAGCAAACAAGAGAGGTTGATTTTCCAATTCTCAACGCTCAACTGTATTTTCACAGCGAGCCTATGATTCCAGATGATTTGGCAGAAGCAGGCAGGGGTGGAATAGCGCCTGCTGGGTCACCGACTTACTACCAACGCGAATGGTCTGGCATAAGAGATTTGGTTGCTCAATCTGGGGCCAGAGACTATGTTGTGTCTCCAAATCAGTTGCCGGGAGGATCGTGGAAAGGCAGCACAAGCGATTACGCCCATTTCACTGGCGATGCGTTGGGGTATATAGGTTTTGTTGCAGGAAATTCTGCCTGTGATGGGCCGCGAGTTCGTCCCGACAGGATACGTCCTTACGACTTTATCCGTTATGGCGATAATGAAATAATCCGTCAGTACGGGCCTAGCGGAGATGTTTTATCTTACTGGTCTAGCTTGGATTTAGCGTCAAAGACGTTTGAAACAACCACCAGCGGCGATAGTTACGGCACTGAGCCTGTAGGTTGTTATTTGTCTGGAACTGCTACAAAAATGTCCAATATGATAAGCAGCAATTACAGCTTAATGCGGGGTGCTGCACAAATTGAAACAGGAAGTACAAACAGTGGGTTAGCTCAAATGTTTTTGCGCGGTGGCCCCTATGTGTTTGCTGACAGCTCTCCTATGCGTTGTTGTTTTCGCGCACAACCTATTCAACTTGCGCCTAATGACGACACGAGCAATAGATATGTAATGCGTATCGGCTATATACGAGAACAATATAATGATGCGTATGTCGCGTTTGAAGCAAGGTGGGGGCAAACAAACTGGATAGCGTGTTATCGGGGCACTTCAGGTGTTACAGAAGTTGATACAGGAGTTCTTGTTACTGCTTGGATAAACTGGACATCTCTTCTTGCGCCTGCGTTTGAAATTCAATATGACCCTACAACGCAAGATTTCACGTTTTGGATTGACCGTGTTCAGGTGGCTCAAATTAACCTTTCTGCCCAAACAATGGGAAACTTATCTGATTTTGGTATCTCTATAGAAAAAACAGAAGGCAACACCTCTATGCTTGCCTATGCTGACACAATGTTTTTTGAATTGACCGAGTACGAGGGTTTTGTAAGGGATGTAAGTGAATTTTTGTTTCCACCTGTGCCAACTTAAATAAGAGTCTGTAATGACTCATAACGCCGAAAGGCAAACAATGAAGGGCTAAAACTATGCTAAATGAAGCAGAGCACGGAATAACGGACTTGGCGATGAATAACAGTCGCTTTCACGGTGATGAAACATTGCTGGTGAAGTTCTATAAGCACCCCAAAGAGAATTCTGCCAAGAGTGCAGAGGCTGGCAGGCCAATCTTTGAGGACGTTCCTTATATCCAGATTATGACGCCTGGAAACAAGGATTCTATTGTCATCCGTCCAGCGACAAAGATGGATAAGCAGCGTTTTGCTGAACACTACCGCAAGTTTGAAGCGCGGGAGGATCAGGAAGGCATTGAAGGTACGCTGTTGGATGAGTGGGCAGGTATTTCACGCTCTCAGTGCGAGGAGTTGAAGTATTTGAATATTCGCACGGTAGAGCAACTGGTTGCTGTCAGTGATGCCAACGCTCAAAACGTGATGGGTATCAACTTTCTCAAGCAGAAAGCGACCAAGTACCTTGAAGACACAAAGGGTGATGCAACAGCCGCAGCATTGGCTGATATGCAGGCCAAGTATGATGCCTTGGTTGCTCAAATGTCTGAAGCCCCGGTAACAGATGCTGTGGAGGAGCCTGAAGAAGAAAAAGCACCTCGTAAGCGGCGTACTAAAGCTGAAATGGAAGCTGCCCGAGCAGCGGAGTAACGTATGGCACGATACCTGACCGTTGATGTAATTATCAACAGAGCCGCCTTAGAGGTTGGTTTGCTCCCGTCTGCCAGTCCAGTAAATGACCAAGATGAAGCGTTTATTCAAATGGTTGGATTGCTGACGGGTGCTGGTCAGGAATTGTGCGAGTTACACCCGTGGCAAGTGCTTGTACGTCCGTATCAAATCAACACCAATCCTGCGAATGACGGTACATCTGGGTCGTATGACCTCCCTGATGACTTCAATTACATGATTGACCAGACAGGTTGGGATAGGAAAAACCGTGTTGCTATCGGTGGCCCTCTGTCTGCACAGGATTGGACGTATCTGGCAGGGCGTGACCTTGTATCACAGACGATATATGCCTCTTTCAGGCAGGTAGACGGGAAGATAGACATTTACCCTCAACCTGCACCTGAAGATATGCTGATTACGTTTGAATACATTAGCCGCAATTGGTTGATGGAGCAGGGACAGACAGTGCCTAACCGGGATGATGTGGGTGCCGGCAGTGATGTGTGCATTCTTGATCCGCAACTGACTATCAAATTTTTAAAGCTGAAATTCCTTCAGGCCAAGGGCTTTGATGCTTCCGCAGCCGCGCTTGAATTTGACACCATGCTGGACAGTCGAATTGGCAAGAGTGAAGGAGCACCCGTGTTATCGGCTTCTAATTCCGGCAGAGCTTTTCCCTATATAACGCCTTACGGCAATACTGGAGACACGAACTTTGGGCTATAGCCGCCAAAGAACGCTGGGGCGATACGGGCAACCAACACCAGCCACTATCACGCCGTTCACGTTTCCTGCCAGCACAGGTGGAGTGAATGCGGTTGATGGTTTGATGCTGATGCCGCCTACCGATTGTATTTACACAACGAATCTGATGCCCAGTGAATACGGGCTGAGACTGCGTAAAGGCTACCAGGAATGGGCAACGGGTTGTGTTGAAGACCCGCCCAGAGCGCCCAGTAGCAACGTCAACAGCATTATCCCGTTTGAGTCCAAC
>UEXM01002908.1_pt1 | contig 11574 bp, 8 predicted proteins | sample 1796661 | NCBI WGS metagenome assembly UEXM01 (sample SAMEA4772469, study PRJEB27181) | metagenome
CGCCATGACAATAGAGCCTGTCGCCTTCGGTTTGCAGTGTGCGAATAAGAATGTTGCTGTCCAGATTTCCCCGGTTGTCCATCCAGAAGAAGCTTCCGCAGTAGGCGCCACGGGGCGCAGGCTCCAGCTCGGCAATAATCTCCATGGCCCGCTTCTTCGGAGCACCGGTGATAGAGCCGCCGGGAAATGCGCCGAGCAGAGCATCCAGCGGGGATAGATCCCGGCGCAGGGTGCCAGTCACTGTGCTGACCAGATGTTGCACGTTGCTGAAACGGCGTAACTCGAAAAGCGGATCTGCCTGAATGCTGCCGGGCTCACAGCAGGCCCCCAGATCATTGCGTAGCAGGTCCACGATCATCAGGTTTTCCGCGCGATCCTTGGGGTTGGAGAGCAGCTCATCGCCAAAAGCCTGATCTTCTTCAGGAGTATTGCCACGCGGGCGCGAGCCCTTGATCGGCTCGGACATCACCTGTCGGTTACGGATAGACAGAAAACGCTCCGGCGAGACCCCGAATATCTGACTGTCTCCGGCATCAAAGTAGCAACTGTGCGGGGCAGGGTGGGCCTCTTGTAGCGCTAGCCAGGCGGTAAGGGGGTCGCCGTGGAAGTGAGCGCTGAAACGCTGGGCCAGATTGACCTGGTAACAGTCGCCGGCAGCCAGATAATCCTTGATCCGCGCCAGGCTGCGAAGATAATTCTCCCGACTTTGTTCTGCCTTAAATTCCCCTTCGAGGGAAAAGGATGTCGTTGCCTGGCGGCTCTTCAGGCCGCGGACGGGCTTGGGGCCGTTCTTATAGAGGTGAATAACTGCAGGCATGACAGAATGGCTTTGCTCCCCGCTGCTGCGCAAGAAGGACGGGGTGATTGCCCCTCTCAACCAGGCCCCAGCCTCATAAGGCAGTATTCCGGCAGCAAAGGTGAAGCCTCCCTTCAGGGCTTTTTCCGCTTCCCGAACACAAGTGACAAGCTCTGCCTTGCTATTGGCAGATAGCGTTAGCGCGGGCCGGCTTAGTGCGACTAGTCCGTTTGTATTATTGAAGAGACAGCTCGGTGACATCATGGGCAACCAGTTTCAGGAGCAACTAGTCTACCTGTCGGGCTGAAACTTGCCCAACTCTGTTACTGCGCGTAACAGATAGACTTTAGTTGGCATACTGTTTACATCTGTGTTCGATTGATGCGAGCGTGCACATGAGTACAAAACCTAATAAAAACAAATGCCTATGCTATTAAAGTGACGCCGTCGAGTTTTGTAACGGATGCATTTGTTTTTGTAACCATTGTGTTAACTTAGATGCGTGCCGATCAAACGTGGCACCCGAACGATTACAACAAAACGTTGTGCACACGAGGAGATAACAATGAAATTCAAGAAGCTTGCTCTGGCGGCCGCCGTTGCAGCCCTCCCGGCTACCGGTTTTTCCATGGAAGCCATGGAAGATAGCGCTCTGTCCGGTGTGACTGGTCAGGATGGTCTTACCATCGGTCTGAACCTCCCGAACCTGACTCTGGACGTGAATGTTCATGATAACGACGGCCTGGCAGGCATTAGCGGTGATGCTGGCGCTATCATGATTGACGATATGGTCATTAATACTGGGGGAAACAGTATTGATGTGGTTGTTGATGCTGACGGCAATGGTGGTGCGCCAGTTCTGAATGTTGGTGTAACCATTCCTACTGGTACTACCATCTCCACTGGTGATATCAGTGTTGGCTCAAGCGCCGGCATGGGCAACGCCATGACTGCCCAGTCCAGTGTGATTCTCGACTCTATGGATATTATTTTGGGTTCGACGACCATGAATATCCAGCTGGGTAATGAGGTTCAGACGGTTGCAGGGGTTGGTGGTGGTACCGTGACCCAGATGATTGCGTTGAACTCTACCATTACCGGCGGTATTACCATTAATAACTTTAGCCTCAATGATGCGACGGCGACAACTGGTGGCTCAATTAGCGCAACTTCTATTGCTGTTACCGGTACCGCTGAAGCGGGTGGCGATATCACTACCGCGATTGGTGTGAACCTGGATAATACCTCTGGCTTGGTTATTGGTGTTGGCACTCTGGGTACCAACGGCCTGACCGTTGAAATGACAGATGTCGCTTTGGGCACTGCTACTCCCATTGGTGATGTGGAGATCGTAGGTCTTAACCTTAATGGTTCTACCATTACAGTGGCTGGCCACTAATTGATCAAGGAAAGGGATATCGAGAAAAAGTCGGTATAACCCTAACCCAGCTCTGTTGTTAAGAGTAAAAATACCCGTCAAATAATGGCGGGTATTTTGCTTTAATTGTTTTTTGGGTATCAGTTTTCATCGATTGGGGTGAGCGCAAAGAAAACCGGTTGTCCTACCCCGCGGTTCTGTGCTTTTTTGGCCAGCTATGCCTGAATTCTATAAGACACTGGCACAGTATGTGTCGGGACGAATTGACTGTCTGCACTATCTTAGATGCACGACAGAGAAACATTCCCCGTTGCCTCCTGCTGGCGCTACTGATCAATGCTCGCAATGAGTCTGGCTTTTTAAGGTAGGCATAGTAGCCATTTTCCTGCAGATGTCCTTGAAACACAGCTTGTACCAGATTGTCGTGCAGGCATGGGAAGCTCTGCCGTCAAGATTATCGAGCAGTACAAAGGCAAGAGGAAGACCTAACCAGATTGGCCGAATGGCCACCCATCTCTGTCAGAATAGGTGGTTGCCTGCCCACTGGGACATGGTTAACATGGCTGCCTATGTTTGAAACAAACAATAACAATAACAGCGGATAACTTGCCATGCTGACGTCCATGCTGGGTGTAGCGCTGATCTACTTTGCCGCCAATGAGTCGGTTGTAGTTGAGCCCCCCGAGAAAGGCGTGATTTATTACGAGCACCCCACTGGTGACGGGCCCCTGCGCGAGAGAGGGGTGGCCGTTAAACCGGTTTCTGAATTCCGTTATCACAATGTCACGCGCCAGGCGTACGACTATTCCTGCGGCTCTGCTGCCTTGACCACCGTATTGAATCAATATCTTGGACGCCAGTTCCAGGAGCGCCAGATCATGGAGGGGCTTCTGCGGTTTGGTGAAACCGAGAAAATTGTTAAGCGGCGAGGTTTCTCCCTTCTTGATATGAAACGTTTGGCAACTGCCTTGGGTCACCCCAGTGGTGGGTTCAAGGCGGAAATGAAAGACATCAAGAGCCTTGATCACCCGGCAATCGTTCCTATCGCATATGGCGGCTTCAAGCATTTTGTGGTGCTGAAAAAATATCAGGATGGCCATATATATGTGGCTGACCCAGCGTTGGGAAATATCAGCTTCACAGAATCAAAGTTTCTAGAGGTGTGGGACCAGAATGTCCTGTTCATTGTCTTTCCCAACGGTTTTGAGCCACAGGATGGTTTGGAGTTAACTGATTATGATCTCCGTTTGTTGGACGAGCGCACGATTAATCGGCTGGCCTTCCAGGAGTTTCCAGTGTTTACCAATACCATCGAAAACTGGGCAGATAAAGCCAGTACGCTTCGCCGGGTATTGATTGAGGAAGAGGATGGCACAGAGCGTGTGATCAATGTGCCAACCCGCACCTATTTCAGAAAATAAGAGCCTGCAGTGGCAAATAAAAAACAGAATAAAGGACGGCTTTGCATGAATATGAAGTCTGGAAAAGTGGCAGCGATTGCTGCACTCCTGCTTGCCCAGCCCGTTGCCTGGGCGGCTGAAAGCGTTGAAGAAGCACGCGATGCCCTGCAGACCAAAGAAGATGATGTGACCGAAGAAAAGAACCTGGAAGAAGTTTTTCAGGCGGCTGAAAAACAGTACTCCCTGTTGCCCAGCGGCCAGATGTCACTGAATTTCTCGGCAAACTATAACTACTACCGGGATGATCGGATTGACATCGCTCTGGATGAGGATAGCGGTAATATCAGCCGATTCCGGATTGAGCAGGATGCCCAGCACTCCTTCGGCTCCTCGCTGTCTTTTGATTATGGTATCTGGAACAACCTGACATTCAATACTCGGCTGCCGGTTTCCTACAAGTACGATACTGAAAAGGATGTCTCCCAGGCAGCCCTGGGTGATGTGTCTTTTGGGTTACGTTATCAGCCGTTCCCGGTGCGTCCCGGCGCGGTGAACACCACACTTTATACCACACTGACGACGCCGACAGGCGACAGCCCTTACGACATCAATGTTAACAGTGAGGTGTCCAGCGGTTCAGGATTCTACTCCCTGGGTGGTGGCGTCAGTATGAGCAAGGTTGTTGACCCGGTGGTGTTGTATGGTTCAGTGGGCTACTCCATGGCGTTTGATGTTACCGGCCTAAATCAACGACGTGGCTCTGACATCCTCGAAGAAGTTAATCCTGGTGACAGCATCAACTTTTCCATGGGGTTAGCTTATGCGCTGTCCTACGAGGTGTCTCTGAGCGCCAGTTATCAGCAATCTTATAATTTCGATACTGAGTTTTTCTTTGACGGTGGGAGGATCGCCCGCTCAGAGGACTCCACGTCCAGTGTAGTGAATACCTCCATTGGTTTGCGCTCTTCCAAAAATCGAATCATTAACCTGAGTTTCGGCTTCGGTTTGACTGAAGACTCTCCCGACGTGCTGCTTGGGTTGTCCATGCCGATTGATTTCAGCGGCCTGAAACCCGGTGCCTAAGCCGATATTTGCAGTTGTGAGAGGCATGCCATGAAAAACAATAATAAGGCTTTGGTCTGCGGCTTGGCGGCTTTGCTGGCGGGCTTGTTTGCGACAAGCACCAGAGCCCAGCTGGCTAACAACTTGGCGATTGATGTGCGTGCCATGAGCATGGGCCATGCGGTAACCGCTGACCCCCCAGGCATTATGGCCATTCATTTCAATCCAGCAGGGTTGGCCAAGCTGGACGGACGCAGGGTTGACTTGCAGTTTCTGGCTGCGGACTTCAGTTTGAACTCCGAGTTTTCCGCACCCCCTGACTACAATGTTTTCGGTTTTTCCGATGATCCGGTTGTCTGTAACGACGCACCCAACGATGGTGTTGATTTCTGTCGGGATTTCAAAACCGCCAATAGTACTATCGAGGGTATTTCTCTCTATGTGCCGTTTATTAACGATACGGTGGATTTGCCCCCTGGTCCTTTGATTGCTGGCCCTCTGCCGGCCTTTTCCATTCGTCCAGCAGGTTCCAAGTTCACTTTTGGCACCGCCACGTATCTCCCTATGGCGGCTGGCTTTTACCGTGATGAAGATGATGTCGGCAACTTTATGGGGGAGCGGGTAGCGCTGGAGCGTATTACTTATCTTTCTCCTTCGGTTGGGTATCGTGTCAATGATGAGCTCTCAATTGGTGCTTCCATCGGTATGAGCTTTCAGGCTGTGGCCCTGGAACAGGATTTTCGTGCCCCCAATGAGCTGTTGGGTTTTGCCAGGGTGCTGGATGAAAGCATCTGTGCGCCTTTTAAAGGTGAGTCCAATATCGCTCTGGATCTGATTCTCTTCGGGATCTGTCGTCCGGAAGAGGGCTTGGGACCGTTCAAGAATCTGGCTTCTCTTGATGTGAAAATGGACCAGCGTTTCAGCCCTTCCTATAACCTGGGGGTACTGTGGGAGCCCCATGAACGTTTTGCCTGGGGTGCTGTGTATCGCTCTGCAGCCAAAACGCATATGCGCGGTGACTACAAAATCAGCTACTCCAATGCTGCCCAGGAGACAATTAATGGTATTGGCGGTTCCGCAACGGGGGCTATTGCCCTGGCGGTGCTTGGCATACCTTCCCGTGTAGCAGAAGAAGAAGTGGGCCGTGTAAGCATGGATCTAACCATGCCAGCCTCTTTCCAGACTGGGATCAAAATCAGGCCGACGGAAAGACTTCAATTCAATATCGATGCTGTCTGGGCCGATTATAAAGAGTGGGATTCCTTCGATTTCACCTTTGACCGTAGCTCTGCGGTACTAAGCTTGGCGCGTTTGTTTTCACCTGGTTCCACCTCTACTCGTTTAAGTTATCCACTAAATTTTCAGTCCACCTGGAATCTGGCATTTGGTGCTTCTTATGATCTTACTGGTCGTATCCAGCTCCGCGCGGGTTACGAGCCACGGGCTTCGGCGATTCCTGAGGATCGGCGTAGTCCGCTGGTTCCAATCAATGAGGCGAAGTATTACAGCCTTGGTCTTGGGTATAAATGGGACAAAGACACCGATATCGATCTGGGTATTGCACAGCTGCGAAGTAAGGATGAAATCCCTGCTAATACAAGCTGCGCCGCTAACTGCACAGGTATCGACAATGTGGTCTATAACCCCTACGCCGGCCTTGATATCAAAACTGAAGCTACGGTAACTATTATGGGCCTGGCGTTCCGAACTCGTTTCTAATGCAAAAATACTCTTTTCTCTATCCGCTAATACTGTTGCTGGCTGCCTGCCAAGGTCAGCCAGGGCAGGGTGAGCTCTACGTCTATACGGATGCTCAGGGGAACTTGGTCACCATTGAGAAACCCGAAGACAAAAAAGCGATTGATGCTGATGGCAGTGCTGGTGGGCTTTCTCTTGCTGAGCCGCTGGAAGACTACCGGCCCAGCGCAGAGATAGACCAGGAGCTTGAGGATAAAGAGCGAGATCGGTTTATTACCTACGTGGACGAAAGTGGCCAGCTAACCAGTCGCCCAGTGGATATGGTGGCTGAACGGGAGGCGCTGGACAGGGTCGAACCGGAGTATGCGGAGGTCGCTGAAAGCGGTTTCCTGGAAACCTACCGCACAATACGGCAGGATTGCTGCCAGCATCTGCTGGAGGAAGCAGTCGAACTTGCTCCAGGTTCCGAAATCCTTGTTACTTTTGCTCAAGATAGCCCGGTAATGCTGGGCGATGAGCCACTCAAGGCAATGGCCCTGACACTAAACAAGAATGTGACTACTCTTGATCTGAAGGCCTTCATTCGGAAACAGGACTACGTGGCCGCACAATTGCTGTGGCTTGATGAAGCCGGCCGACCGTTGCTTCTGATTGATCAACCGTTCAGCCGAAAATACCCGGAGACCTGGTATCGATACGGCTACCTGCAAGGAACCTTGCCGCGCGAATCCGGTCAACGTCATTTGGTGGTTTTCCTGCCTTATCTGCAACAACAGCCAAGCACTGACGGGCTACAGGCGGTATTGAAAGGCGAATTGCTGCTTTCGGCCCAATGAATTCAGCTGGGTAGAGCCCGGCTTGCTATTACAGGTAACGAATTATGCGACACCTTACATTAATGGCTTTTGCCGCCCTGGCGCTGGCTGGCTGTAATGGCGGCGAAGATTTTTCTGATGCGACCGTCCCTGGTTGCCCTTTGGGAGCGGCCTGTCAGCCCAATCTCAGGGGCGAAATTCTGGTTGAGTTTCTAGGGCCCCGGATAGCTAATTTGGGCTATCAATGTGGCAGCACCACTGACTTTATCTCTAATGAGGACCGGGTCTCTGATGACGGGGATACCGAAGTGCCAGCGTTTCACGCCCTTTGCCCCGCGAATGCGCGCAGAGTGGAATTCTATATTGGTAGTGCTCTTTTCGAAGGTAATAATGTCAGTTTAGGCGAGTATCTACTGCCACAAGAAACGACGACCAACCTCTATCAGCTCACCTTGGCCGATTTGCTGAAATCTCCACGTCGTGTAGGGATTGGCGAGGCAGGAGAAACGAATGATGTTGTGAATCGTGCGGCTTTATTGCATGCCCTGGACTCCGACGGGGATCCTGATAATGAAATCAGCATTCCTGAAGAGGCGCACACCTTTATTGATACCAGTTTTGACTTTGTGCCAGATATCCCATTCCAAGGATATGCGTCCTACGCGGATTTTGTCGATGCTTGGGAGGCTGATGTAATTCCGGGTATTGATGCTCAAGAGGATGTCTCAATAGCTGGCTTTTTGAATGAAGCAGATGATATCAAAGAGGCTCAGGAGGGATTGCAGGCAGGAAATGATCGTTCTCGAGCCGGTAGCTACACGTTTGAAGTCGCGCTTGAGTGGCTGGTGGCCAAGGCACTGCTGGATTCGGGTTCGGGGCTTGAACTAGACGAGATTGCGGCTGCAATTTTTGGCGAGGGTGGTGATTTTCAATATGTTACCTTGTCGGCGTTAGTGTTACCCGACGGCCGCCTTATTGGCGGTGGCAGCGGCGTATGGGCAACCGGAGAGGATGACCAAATAAGTGACTATCTTGGCTTTGACTCTAACGCGACGCTTTCCGATATCATTGAATTACAGGATCAGAATACTGAAACGCCTGGCGTACGCCTCCTGAGTGGCAATGTGGGCGGTGCCCCTGAGAATAATACTGAGGCATTGGTTTCCGGGCGCTTTCTTGGTTCAGGCTTGTATGTTGGGGTGGAATTTGATGGTCGAACTGATGTGAAAACCCAGTTTCCCGGTGCAGACCCTCTGGATGATGCAGAGAGAGGGCGTATTACCGGGAAGCTTTTAGGGCAGCAATATCGGGATTATGGGGAGCAAGCTGATAACGACAATCCACCGATCCCGTTCCGGGCCAGCAAAGGTGCGTTGGTGCAATCGGTTCCGGATCAAACCATCGTGGATTCCTTGGACGGAGAATATTGGGTTCGATTGATGCAGGCCTGTGTGGATGAGGATGACACTGACGGTTGTTTCGATATTTCGGACCCGACACCGAATGATAGTGGTAATGAAGAAGCTGAGGCGAACTATTCTGCATCCATAGAACAGGAAAAAGTCAGGATTGACGAAGGCGATTTGGCAGGGTTTTGCCTTAGAATTACAGAAGGCCTGGTCACACTCGGCTCAGGTGGGGTATGCGGCAATGACTACACTGTTGGTTTTGTTACAAGGACCTTTGACGACCCTCTTAGCGTCAATATTGCCTTCCGCCTGGCCCCGGGCCTCGACGTGAAAGAGGGGGTTGCTCATTACAACACCAATGTGGAAGGTCGTATTGATCTGATTCCTGAAGCGGAGGGCGGTGACGGGTGCCGCCGCCTTTACAGAACCGCGGACCAGAATTTTGAGGACCAAATTCGTGCTCGGTGGATCGAAGAGAGTTATTTACCGGAAATCCGCTTCCCAGAACCGGAGAATCAGAAAGAGCAAGCTGAAAAGACAGCGCTTGCTTTCGGTGCTGTGCAGTTTTTCGCGGGTGCCCCTGGCGATGCTTGTGACCCCATGGCGCCTTAATTCTGAGTCAAATTGTCAACAATGCCTCTTGAAACATCCTGTTTAGGGGCGTAAAGTCCAGCCCGGTTGTTCAGATTGTCAACAATCGGGCTGTTTTATGTCTGTTGCTTCCCCGGGCTCCTTGCCTGAAAACACACGCACACTGGCAGATCGGGTCTTCGCCCGGCTCCAGGACGATATTGTGCGCGGGGAGATCCTGCCCGGTTCCAAGGTCAGCGAAACCGAACTGGCCAGCCGCTACGGTGTCAGCCGTGGCCCCCTTCGTGAAGCTATCCGCCGTCTGGAATCCCGCAAACTGCTCGAGAGAGTGGTGCACGTGGGCACCCGGGTCGCTTCCCTCAGCGTCAACGACCTGATCGAAATCTATCATGTTCGCGAAGCCCTTGAGGGCATGGCCGCCCGGCTCGCAGCGGAACATATGACCGCTGACGAAGTGCGCGGCCTTTATGATGTGCTGGCCCAGCATGAGCAACAGCAAGATCTCCGTGAAGATGTCGCCTATTTCCAGCGCGAAGGGGATCTGGATTTCCATTACCGCATTATTCAGGGCAGCCACAATGCCACTCTCAGCCAGTTGCTGATCGGTGAGCTGTATCACCTGGTACGAATGTACCGCTACCAGTTCAGCACCGTGGCCAATCGGCCCCAGAAAGCCCTCAATGAGCATCGTCGAATTGTTGAGGCTATTGAGTCTCGTGATGGCGAAATGGCCGAGCTATTGATGCGCCGTCATATCAGTAGTGCGCGCAAGAACATCGAAAACCAATATACCGTGCAGGGTAATACCCTGTAGGGGCCTGCTCGCATGGCGAACCCTGTTCGCTTGCAGGCAAGTTCCTACGGCACATAACGAGGAGATCTACCATGAGCAAACTCACCGCCGGCGGTCGTTTCCGCAAGGCACTAGCCGAAGAAAAACCGTTGCAAGTGATGGGTACCATCAACGCCTATGCGGCGATGATGGCAGAGCAGACCGGCTACCGGGCTATCTACCTATCTGGCGGTGGTGTGGCGAATGCCAGCTACGGCATGCCGGATCTGGGGATGACCAGCATGAATGATGTGCTGGAAGACGTGCGCCGAATCTCAAGTGCCGTGGAAACCCCGCTGCTGGTGGATATTGATACCGGCTGGGGTGGGGCGTTCAATATCTCCCGTACCGTGAAAGAAATGATCAAGGCCGGTGCCGGCGCCGTCCACCTGGAAGACCAGGTGGCCCAGAAGCGTTGTGGGCACCGCCCGAACAAGGAAATTGTGTCCCAGGAAGAGATGGTGGACCGGGTCAAGGCGGCTGTTGACGGCAAGACCGATGATGACTTCTTCATTATTGCTCGCACTGACGCCTTTCAGAAGGATGGCCTTGAATCGGCGATCGAGCGTTCCCGAGCCTGCATTGAGGCCGGTGCGGATGGCATCTTCGCCGAAGCGGTACACACCCTGGAAGACTACAAGGCCTTCAAGGAAGGGCTGGGCGACGTACCGTTGCTGGCCAATATCACCGAATTTGGTGCCACGCCGCTATTCAGCCGTGAAGAACTGGCCGAAGCCGGTGCGGACATGATCCTGTATCCGCTGAGTGCCTTCCGTGCCATGAACCAGGCGGCGTTGAAGGTATATCAGAGTATCCGCGAGCAGGGCCACCAGAAAGACGTGGTAGACATCATGCAGACACGTATGGAACTGTACGATTTCCTGAACTACCACGATTACGAGCAGAAGCTGGACGCGCTCTTTGCCAAGGGCAAGGGCTAAGAGATTTTATGTAGGATCACCTCTTGAGGTGTGAATCATGCCTTTGAATATATCGGCAAGCCGGTTCGTGCCTCGAGAGGCGCTCCTACAGAACTGAATTCGTATTGGCGAAATATTAGTTTCACAAGGAGATAAACAATGGCAGAAGGCAAAAAACTCGGCGGCGCTGGCCTGCGTGGCCAGGTAGCAGGTAAAACCGCACTGTCCACCGTCGGCAAGAGTGGCTCTGGCCTGACTTATCGTGGCTACGACGTGAAAGATCTGGCCGAGAACTGTGAATTCGAGGAAGTGGCACACCTGATCCTGAAAGGGGAATTGCCCAGCCAGGATCAGTTGGCCACCTACAAAGCCAAGCTGAAAAGCCTGCGTGGTCTGCCTGATGCGTTGAAAACCGTGCTCGAGCAGATCCCCAAGGACGCTCACCCCATGGACGTGATGCGCACCGGCTGCTCCATGCTGGGCAATCTGGAAACGGAAACCGATTTCAGCCAACAGGAAGATGCCACCGATCGTCTGCTGGCCGCATTCCCGAGCATCATCTGCTACTGGTATCGCTTTAGCCACGACGGCGTGAAGATTGATCCGGAAACCGATGACGACTCCATTGGCGCCCATTTCCTGCACCTGCTGCGTGGTGAAAAGCCCAACGAGC
>UEXM01002913.1_pt1 | contig 11544 bp, 17 predicted proteins | sample 1796661 | NCBI WGS metagenome assembly UEXM01 (sample SAMEA4772469, study PRJEB27181) | metagenome
CCATTCTTATCCCAAATGCTTTCTATTTCTAAATATCTCATAGTCAATCTCCCTTAATAACCATACTGTTGATAAAATGCTTGATCTTCTTCTTCTGTAGTTGTAGCTGAAACTGCATCTACAATAGCTACGAAAGCCTCATAGGGATCGTTTCTAGCTACAGTGAAGTCAACACCACTAGAAGTCTTAATTGATGCTTGTACCTCATCCATAGGGAAAGCAGTGACACAACCAACTGTCTTATAATTATAACCATCTTCTGTATAATTAATATTCCATATTGGTGTATCTGTATCCCAACCATATATATGTATTGAACGATTGTTAGTAGCTATTCTCTCAAAACTATACTGAATGTTAGTAGGATGACCTTTTTTATTTACATAACTATTGTAGCTACCATAACCTACTATTTCTTTTGATAAAACTGTCTGCATTTTTTTCTCCAAATTTTGTTATTCGTTAATGTCTTAAAATTAATATAATCTTTGTAGATACATAAGTCAACCCTTAAACAAGGTTTTATTTAATTAATTGTGTTTTTTTTAAAATTAGTTACTATATTAGTTATGTTAAGAGCAAACTTTCCATCACTGTACAAAGGAGGTAGTAGTATGAAATATGGTAAATCAAAGATGGTTAAGCCAAAAGTTAAGAAAATTAAACCAAAAAAGAAGATGGTTAAAAAATATGGAAAATAAAGACGTAGAAATTCATGTAACTGGCATATCAATGTTTGGGAAGGCAGAGATAAAAAATGAACACAGTGGAACTACTCAAGAGGATAAAGAAAAAACTGAGGGAACAGAAATCGGCAATAGCCGAGAAGATGATTGAAGGTCGAGAAACTGATTTTCAATCATACCAAAAAGACGTTGGTTTAGCACAGGGTTTAGAAGCCGCTTGTGCTATAATTGACGAAACATTAACCAAAATAGATGAAGAGGATTAACCATGTCTCATCAACATGTCGAGAAGATATACACTGACGAAGAAACTAATGGCACTTGTGCCAAGCATCAGTTGCCTACACCTATGGGTTGGAAAATACTGATACAACCAAATCAAATCAAGCAACAAACTAAGGGTGGCATTATATTGCCTTCTAAGGCTCAAGAGAATGAGGCGTATTTAACTGCTCATGGAGAAGTTGCTGGTATTGGTGAACTTGCATATAGAGAAAGAGGAACTGGAGCTAGTTGGCGTATAAGTAATAAGCCAAAAGTTGGTGACAGAGTAACCTATGGAAAATATGCTGGTCAAAAACTAGTAATAAATGGTGTGAGATTTCTTTTACTAAACGATGACGAGATTACATCAATCTTGCCAGAGGGTGTAGAAGTAACTGCCTATTTATAATTGCAATAACTTGGAGTAGCGAACATGGAAGACCAAGAAAATAATCCTGTAATTCAGGAAATAGAAAAAGAGATCGAAGAAACTAAGCGTAAAGCTAGTGATGAAAACTTTGAAATCGAAATAACAGAAGAAAAAGAAGCTCCCAAAGAGGAAGCCACTGAAGTCAAAGAGCCAAAAGAGACTCCAGAGGAATATGGGAAAAGAGTCCAAAGAAGGATGGACAAAATAAATGCACAAAAAAATAGAGCAGAAAAAGAAACTTTGGCTTTGCAAGAGCAAAACGCTCAAATGCAAAAAAGACTAGAACGTCTAGAGCAAGAAAATGTCCAAAGAAATCAAAGTGTGGCTCAAAATGATTTTGCTCAAAGATACGATCTAACTAAAAAAGCACTAACCAAAGCAGTTGAAGAAGGCGATACTGAAGCACAAGTGAACTTTTCAGAGCAATTGGCTGATATGAGAGCTTCTATAAGGGTAGGTGAGTTGCAAAAGAATATGCAAAACAACCAACCTAAAACGCCTACAGAACCTAGACAAAGGCAAAGAGTAGAAGAGCCAACTCCAGAATTAGCAACTCAATGGTGGAAAGCAAATGATTGGTTTAACCAAAAAGGCTACGAAAGAGAAAGTGCGGCTGCCAGAGCAATTGATGTACAATTAGACATCGAAGGCTTTGATAAAAATTCTTCAGAATATTATGAAAATTTAAATAGTCGTTTACAAAAGGTTTTCCCAGAGTTAATATCTAATGTAGATGTTGCTGAAAGTAAGCCCAGAGCAAAAAGCAGTAAGATAGTAACGCCTTCTGCGGGTGGCTCAAGCTACAAAAGCAATAGAGTGCGAATGACACAAGACCAACTTAGGATGGCTAGGGAACTTGGAATTAATGATGAGGCAAGTCTTAAAAAATACGCTTCAGAAATACAAAAAAGTCAAAGGAGCTAGATATGACTGAGAAGAGAAATGTTAGAGCACAAGAAGCAAGAGAAAATGTTCGTGATGAAGAGAGTAGACCTCAAACTTCATGGACACCCCCAGCGTTATTAGATGCACCAGAGCCAAGACCTGGATTTGTACAACGATGGGTAGCTACGTCAATACAGGGAAAGGACACACCTGATAACGTATACAAACGTATGCGAGAAGGGTGGGAAGCTAGACCTGCTAATACTGTGAAGAATCAGTTGTTTCCGACTATTAATCATGGACAATGGGAAGGTTGTATAGGAATTGAAGGTATGCTTCTATGCGAAATGCCACAAGAAAAACATCGTCAGATGAAGGAGTACTATGGCACTAAGAGTGTAGAGCAAAACCAATCACTTTCTGGCGATCTTGATGCTTTAGGGCAAAAGACTGGACAACAAATCTATCAAGAGAGGAAGAGTTCAGTCAGTGGTGGCAGACAGTTGTCTGCTATGGAAGATTAACTTTTAAAACTAGGAGAGAAAAATGGCAAACGTAGACGCCGCTTTTGGGTTAACACCTACTCGTCATCTTAGTGGTAATGGTTACTCTCGTGCAAACGTATATACCATAACTTCAGGTTTAGCTGAGAACATCTTTACAGGAGATGTAGTTATAATTACTGCAGATGGAGTGTTAACACCTCATACTGCAACTGAAATTAATAATATAGGCGTGTTTGCTGGGGTATCTTATACTGCTACAGATGGATCATATGTATATTCACAATACTGGCCGACTGGTACAGTAGCAACGAATATCAAGGCATATGTATATGATGATCCATATACTGTGTTTAAGGCTCAATCAGCAGGAACTACTGCACAGACAAACATAGGTAACTGTTGTGACCTTGTTGCTGGCACTGGTTCTACAACCACTGGACAATCTGGATTTGAATTATCAGGCACTATGGCGGCAGGCACTGCGACTGCTAAAATATTAGCTTTGTATGAATCACCAGATAATGCCTTTGGTGCAAATGCAATAATGGAAGTTCTTATCAATGAGCACTTGCTCAAAGATAGTGCTGGAATATAGGGAGATTTAAACAATGGCAATGAATAGAGCACAATTTGCAAAAATGCTTGAGCCTGGTTTAAACACCTTGTTCGGGTTAGAGTATGATAGTTATCCACCAGAGTATGCTTCAGTATTTGAAAGCAATACATCTCAAAAAGCATTTGAGGAAGACGTATTGTTGACAGGTTTTGGTGCGGCTCCAACTAAAAATGAGGGTGCTGGAATCAGTTACGATTCAGCTTCTCAACAGTGGACTGCTAGATATCAACATGAAACAGTAGCGTTAGCTTTCTCTGTTACAGAAGAAGCTGAAGAAGATGGACTATATGGTTCATTGGCTTCAAGATATACAAAAGCGTTAGCGAGATCAATGGCAACAACCAAAGAGATCAAAGCCGCAAATGTCTTAAATCAAGCTACAACAACTGCAGGTGGAGATGGAGTATCATTATTAAGTACTGCACATCCAACTCAAAATGGAAACCAGAGTAATACTTTGGCTACTGCGGCAGATTTATCTGAAACTTCATTAGAAAGTATCTTGATAAATATTGCTGATATGAAAGATGATCGTGGTCTTAGGATCGCCGCACAAGGAACAATGTTAATTATTCCTACTGCATATACTTTCGTAGCTGAGAGATTACTTGAAAGTCAATTAAGAACTGGCACTGCAGATAATGACTTAAACGCTATCAAGTCAGGTGGTTACTTACCTCAAGGATACCATGTGATGAGACGTTTAACAGATTCTGATCAGTTCTTCATCAAGACAGATGTACCAGATGGTCTTAAAATGTTCCAAAGAAGTCCTATGAAAAAAGGCATGGAAGGTGATTTTGAGACTGGAAATGTACGCTACAAAGTAAGAGAAAGATATTCTTTTGGTTTTACTGATTGGCGTGGTATTTTTGGCACAGAAGGTGCCGCATAAAAAACTAAGATGGGAGAGGGGATAACTCCTCTCCTAAACATAACCCTTGACTGCGAAAGCAGACATTTGCCAAGACAAGGAGATTGACATGGCTAAATCAACTTTTTCAGGACCAGTAGTATCCAATAATGGTTTTATTTCTGCAGGTTCAAATAACACTAAAAACATAACTGCAGATACAACTTTAACATTTAATGATCATGCAGGAAGAATTACTGAAATAAATGATGCTGATGGTGTTGTAACTTTACCAACAATTACTTCTGCTGAATTAGGTGCAAAATACACTTTATTTATTGGAACAAATATGACTGGTAAAATAAAAACAGATGGAACAGATAAGTACGTTGGATCAATAATGTTGGCAGTAGATGATGGTTCTAAAAAAGCATTTGTACCAGGAGCAACTAATGACGTTATCGACATGAACAATGGTACTAAAGGTGGTAAAGTAGGCTCTTATGTAGAAATCACTGCACTAGCGACTGCTGAATATCTTGTACAAGGTTTATTAATTGGTTCTGGAACAATAGTGACACCTTTTGCTGATAGTTAATAGGAGGTATTAATGGCTGATATAGTTTCGGTTAAAAAACAATCAGACAACGTAAGAGAAACAGTATTTCAATTTAACTATCAATATGTAGATGGTGGCAATGAATCTGCAGTGCAGAAGATTGATGCCTCAACACTTGATGTAAATTCTAATGGTGATGCTTGTACGGGTCTAAAAATACTAGATTGTAATTTTAATGTTGCAGGAATGACTGTCCAAGTCCTCAAAGATGGAGACAGTCAAGACCCAATAATGTTAAATCTTACAGAAGATCAAAGTGGTAATTTTGATTTTAAAGAAACTGGTGGCTTACCTTCAACTACTGAATTAACAGAAGCAACTCGCACATATGCAGTTACAGTTGTTAATAGTGGTGGTAATAAGTTTGCACTTGGTGGAGTAACTGCTCCAGCAGTAAGTTTATTAAAAAATCATACTTACATTTTTGACCAATCAGATAATACAAATGTTGGGCATCAAATAGCTTTTAAACAAGGTTCTGGTGGTGCTAGTTACACAACTGGTGTCACAACCACTGGTACTTTAGGTCAAGCAGGTGCTAAGACAACTATTGTCACAACTGCAGATACACCAGATTTGTTTTATTATTGTGTTGCTCATGGTGAAGGTATGGGAAATACTGCATCATTAACAAACCCAACTGGGGATGTTTTATTTACCACAACTGGAGCGGCGGCAAATGATTCTTACCAAATAGTTATGAGATTGAAGAAGAATTATAAGGTGCAGTAATGGCTACTTCTGAAACAGTCGCTTTTAGACCTAATATAGAAGAAATAATAACTGAGGCTTATGAAAGATGTGGTCTTGATATTCAGACAAGAACTGGAGATCAAGCCATATCTGCTAGGCGTAGTCTCAACTTATTATTCTCTGAATGGGCAAATCGTGGCATAAATTATTGGGCAGTATCACAAAATACTCTTGATCTTGCAGCGGGTACGAGTTCTTACAACCTTCCTGCAGGAGTTTTAGACTTTTTAGATGTTGTAATCTACAATTCAGCAGATGCAACAAGAACAGATACTATACTCAATAGAGTTACGATAGCTGAATATAATCAAATACCTAACAAAACAAATACTGGAAGACCTAATCAGTATATGATAGATAGAGGCAGACAAACTGGCTCTAACAATATTTACAAGATATATGTTTGGCAAACACCAGATATTGGCACATATAAATTAAATTATTGGGCAATGACACAATTAGATGATGTTACTTTATCAAATCAAGATGCAGATATACCTTACACATGGTCAGAATGCATATGTGCTGGATTAGCTAGTAAATTATCTGTAAAGTTTGCACCTGATAAGTTTCCTTTACTTAATGGCTTATATAATGAGGCGTTTTCTTTTGCATCCGCTAATGATAATGATGGGGTTTCATTAAAACTGCAACCTACAGGGCTTAATTTAAGATAATGGCGAACTATGCTTCAGGCAAAAAATCACAAGCTATAAGCGACATAAGTGGAGCTAAAGTTCCCTATACCCAATTAAAAACTACATGGAATAATTTAAGAGTTGAGCCAAGTGAGTTCGATCCCAAACATCCACAATTAACGCCTGCAAAAAATGTAATAGATGCTACTGCACTTTATGACCCAAGACCAAGTACAGATGTAGAGAACGTAGTTATAGACTTTGCATTTACTAGCAATATATTTTTATCAAGAGTTGAGCGATCACAAGTAGGAACAAACATACATGCAACTGGCTCTATTGGAACAGTTCAACTACAAACTGAAGAAGAGCAGACTGGAGTTCAAGGCACGACTGCAGTTGGATCAGCTTTTGCAGGCTTTGATGTATCTGGAGTTGCTGGAACTACTAGTATTGGTAATTTCACACCAGAGGATCAAACTGATGTAAGTGTCACCAAGGTAACTGGAACTACTGCAATAGGAGATTATGATCCAGCAGTAGGCGTTAATGGAGTGCAAGCTACTGGTGGCACTGGTAACGAAAGCATTAACAATGATAGAATATTTGATCTGCCAAATGGTGGTGCTGATGCCACTGGTGCAATTGGAACGTCTGCACCACAAACTGATGTTATATCTAGTGGAGTGGTTGGAACATCATCTACTGGAACTCAAACAGTTGGTAATGAGCCTTTAGCAAATGGAGTACAAGGCACTGGTAATGTTGGCTCATTTGGAGAAGAAGGAAATGGTACATTAAATCTATCAATAGCAGGCACTGGTGCTCAAGGTACTGCAGGAACTGGAACAGAGGTAGCAGAAAATAATGTAATTGAAAGTAATGAAACTGGGTTTGGTGAAAATGCTTTTGGTTATGGTGTTTGGGGTGGTGATTCAGAAATTAGAGGAGTCAGTGGTGTAGGTACTGTATCACTAGATATCTTTGTTGGGCCGAATCCACAGTCTGGAGTGCAAGCAACTGGTGCAGTTGGAGATGTAATTTTTGATCAAGATGTAACATTCACAACTGGTTGGGGTGTAAATGGTTGGGGTGCGAATGAATTTGGTGGCACAGATATAACGATGGGTGTTGCAGGAACTGGTGGAGTTGGTACAGTAAGCCTAGATACAATTATAGATGTTACTGGAATATCTGCTACTAGTGCAGTAGGAAGCGAATCAGTAACGATTAATAGTGGTTATGGTGAAGGAACTTATGGTTCCCAGACATGGGGTAATTAAATGAATTATACAAGTTTAGTAACAAATATTAAAAATTTTATTGAAGATGATAGTGCAGAATTTGAAGCATCAATACCTGAAATTATAACACAAGCTGAAAGCATGATTTTTGGTAGATTGCCAAATTTGCCATGTTACAGAAAAAACCTTACGGGCAATTTAATTGTAGGTACAAAAGAATATTCTGTAAGTGGTGCTAGAATGATTAGGCAAGTTGCAGTTACTAAAGCTGATAGTAATGTAATATACTTGAAACATAGAGTAGATAGCTACCTTAGAGATTACACACCAAATGCAAGCACATCTGGAATACCATTTATGTATGCAACAAAAGATGCGAATACATCTGGAATTAAAATTTTATTAGCACCTTCACCAAGTGCTACTTTAGCATATGAAATAGACTTTATAGGTCTAGAAACAGGATTGTCTCCTTCTAACGCCAATAGTTGGGTGGGAGATAATGCAGAGCAAGTTTTGCTAACTGCTTGTTTATTGGAAAGTTCTGCTTTTCTAAAGGCTCCAGATAGTGTAAACTTGTATAAGGCACAATTTGATGAGGCAATAGCTTTGTTTCAACAAGAAATGCAACGTAATTATCAAGCAGAATACGAAGGAGGTATTTAAAAAATGGCGATAACACAAGCAATGGCTACATCATTTAAAGCTGAAATATTAGATGAGCAACATGATTTAGTCGCAGATACTATAAAGATAGCTCTTTATACAAGTTCTGCATCACTAGGAGCATCTACTACTGCATATACAACATCCAACGAAGTAGCAAATGGCAATGGATATGCGACTGGTGGAGTAACATTAGCAAACAGGGCTGTATCAACAAGTGGCACAACTGCTTTCTTTGATTCAGATGACCCAACATGGACAAGTGCATCATTTACTGCAAGAGGAGCACTAATTTATAATAGTACCAATGGCGATAAAGCTATTGCAGTTTTAAACTTTGGTGGAGACTTTACAGTTTCTTCTGGTACATTTAGAATTGTTTTCCCTGCGGCAGGAGCAAATGCGATTGTCACAATAGCTTAGAGGAGCAATTAAATGGCTAGTACTTATGTAAATAACCTTAGACTAAACGAAATGGGAACTGGCGATGCCAGTGGAACATGGGGTAATACCACAAATACAAATCTAGAGCTTATTGGTGAAGCTATGGCATTTGGCACAGAGGCTATTACTACTAATGCTGACACTCATTCTACAGTAGTTGCTGATGGAGCTACAGACCCAGCTAGAGGCATGGTTCTTAAATACACAGGAACATTAGATAGTACTTGTACTATTACAATAACACCTAATACCATTAAAAGAGTGCAATATATTCATAATGGAACAAGTGGTAATCAAAGTATTGTAATAAGCCAAGGCTCTGGTGCAGATGTAACAATTCTTGCAGGAGACACAAAGTTAGTTTCATTTGATGGTGCAGGCAGCGGAGCGGCAGTTACTGATGTTTTAGTAGGTGGATTTAATACTGGTGGATTATCTTATCCAAGTGCTGATGGAAGTAATGGACAAGTTATGCAAACAGATGGAAGTGGAAATCTGTCGTTTGGAACAGTTGATTTATCAGTAAAAGCTAACATTGCATCTCCAACATTTACTGGAACACCTGCGGCACCTACTGCTTCTGCAAATACAAATACTACACAAATTGCAACAACTGCATATGTACAACAAGAAATTGGGCATATAATAGTTTTAGAAACAGATAGTGGTAACGTAGACCCAGTTTCTGGTGACTTTACAAATGGAGCTATTTTCGTAGGACAATATTAGGAGATAAAAAATGGCGGCTAAACTATTTGGATTAGATGGTAGTACAGTCAGAAGAATACAAAAACTTTTTGCTTTAGATGGCTCAACACCAAGAAGAGTTAAAAAATTATTTGCAAATGATGGCGGATCAATAAGATTAATTTTTGAAGATTTTTCAACTTTTACAGTATCAGGAACTTCTAATCCTATTGTGTCTCCAGTCAATGAGGTGGTTGATTTTGGAGTACGTTCTGACTTTGATGCTGGTGGTACTGATGTTAACGTAAATACAAGTGGAACTGGCGATGCAACTAATGTAGGCGTTACTGGTATTACTATAGACGTTGATAGCAGTCATACATATGCAGGAAGCTCACCTTTAAGAAGTCCAGGAGGAGCACCTCGTGTTCAAGGACCCAGTCCTGGCTTTTCTCAACCACCAGCTAATGCAGTTTATTTTCCTAGTGATCCACAATTAGGTATGAACTCACCTACAGGTCCAGTTGGCACATTTATGAGTATTCTTGGCGGTAAAACTGCACCAAATTGGACACCAGGTTCTTATATAACAATAAATGGTACACAAACATTTGGTTCAGTACAACCACACCCTGCAGTTTATATTCGTAATTTTGGTGGTGGTGTCTATTTGTATGGTTTTGGTGGAAGTTTTGGTTCAAGAATAGAAGCACCTCCTGGAACATCAATAGGCAATATAAGAGTTGCTAGTGCACCAACTGTTACTGTTACTGGTCGTAGAGCAAGAGTGCAAAATGGAACAAGTAAGACATTCACAGTTTCAAGTGGTGGATTAACTGCTGGTAATAGCTTTGCGACTGGTGCATTGAGTGCTGGTGCAAGTACAGGTTATATTACTGCAAATAGTACAAGTGAGGCATGGACTTTAGTAGGCGTTGCAACAAAAGACCCAGCGACATTTACTATAACGAATGCAGATAGTAGCATTTCAGTATCAGGTACTTTTGCTGATGGAGAAACTGCTTCTGATGCAAGAGATAGAATACAAAGTGTGTTAAATGCAGACAGTACATTTCAAGGTAAATTCAATACTGGAGCTGATTCAGATAAAACAATAGATGGCGTTGCACATAAAGTAGTTACATTTACTAGTGATAGTGCAGAAAACACAAGTGACTTTTCAATAACTATAACTGCTAACGATGGAAGTAACACAACGCCATACGAAGCAACAACAACTCAAGGAGCTTCAGAGAGCTTGCAAACTACTGTACAAGTTACAAGAGCAGTAGAGGGGTCTGAAGTGTCATCTACAAAAGCAATATCAAGTTCAGCAGACACAGATACTGCTGGAGCAGAAGTTGCTACATTAGGTGGGGATATATCCTATGATTCTGGTACTAATAAATTGAAAGTACAAGATATGGATGCTACAGTTAACGTATCAAATGCAGGATCATTATCATTCAATAAAGACTAAATAATTCCAGAAAAAGGGGACTAATATGGAAAATCAATACAAAGACTTTGTGCCAGACAATTGTACGTCTGATTGGTGGGTTTATCAAAATGCGATTCCTAAAAAAGATTGTAATAGCATTATAGAGTTCGCTGAAGATAGGTGGATGAAAGCCGCAGTTGGTAATGAAGAAGATGTGCCCAAAGGACATATTATTGAAAGCGTTAGAAAATCAGATATTGTGTGGTGCGATGAGAAAGATGTATATAATTTAGTATGGTCATATGTAAATAATGCAAATGAAAATGCTAAATGGAAATTTCAATTAGATTCTGTTCAGCCTATGCAAATCACAAGGTATCAAACAGGTGGCTTTTATGATTTTCATGTAGATGGTAATGGCACTACAAGAGATATGATGGATAAAAATATGCCAACATATGGGAAAACTAGAAAATTATCTATGACAATAGTTTTAAATGATGACTATGAAGGTGGAGAATTTGAATTTTTAAGTAATGGTGGGCAATTAATTAAGGAAAAAATGGGTACTGTAATAGTTTTCCCATCATACATTCAGCACAGAGTTCGACCAGTAACTAAAGGCACAAGATATTCTTTGGTTGTTTGGTTCTGTGGCGAACCTTTTATTTAGAGAGATTAATATGGATGATATTAAAAAAATAAATTATGCTGAACTATTTAAAGAAAATAGACATGTTCTTGTAAAGAAATTTATATCTAAAGAACTATCTGATTTTTTATATAATTACACACTACTAAAAGCTAAATCA
>UEXM01002914.1_pt1 | contig 11543 bp, 20 predicted proteins | sample 1796661 | NCBI WGS metagenome assembly UEXM01 (sample SAMEA4772469, study PRJEB27181) | metagenome
ACTAGATAAACTATGTAGAATTACTATTATTGGGTATTTGTGTATCCTATTCATTAACATTCATTATACATTAAATGACTTTATACGAACAAATATCAAAATTAGGTGGGTACTTTAATAGTCTTAGATTACATGAAGGTCTACTAGTGGTGGACTTAAAGTTACCTACAGAATGGAAAATAAAAGAAATAGTAGGTAGTAGAGGAAATAAAATACAACTACAAGAAGGTAGTAAAAGTAAAACACAAAAAATAATTTCATTTTTTTCTTCTTTTGATAAACAAGAAAGTGAAATATTAGAGGAAGAAGTTTTAGCTGTGATAAAATGGAACAAAGAAAGAGAAGAAAAACAACTACTACTCCAACAAAAAATGGTGGAGTTAGAAAAAGTTTTTCATGAAAATGATATAAATTCTTTGAGAAATCTAGATATAAATTTTAAAACAAGTATGTTAAATTTAAATGGAGGAACAAAAATTGAGCCGTTGGTTAAAGAAGGAAATGGAGAAGGACCAGAAGGAAATACTTTACCACAAGAATAAAATAATCAACCAAATAAAAAAAGAAGGCGTAAAAGGAATTATCCCCACCCCTAAACCTAAAAAACAAAATGGAATATGGAAGAAAATCAAAAAGTTTTTAGGTATTTAGGTGAATGTGCTACCATAGCTGAAAAACTAGAAAAAGAAAATTTATTTACCTCTTCAAAAGTCACACTATCTACAAATTCAAAAAATTACTTAGAAATAAATAAAGAAATAGAAGATTTTGTTAAAATGCGTATAAATAGAGAACAACCAACTATATCCCTAACAATAGGTAGGACAGAGTTTATATTTAATAGAGATTAATAAGTGAACTGTTTCCTCAAAAATTCTCTACTATAACCCTCACCAACTAATAAATCATAGAGTTGTTTACGTTGCACTGTATTGGTATCTGAAACAAATAAACAATCATATCTACCACTATCTAAGAACTCCAGTTCTATAATTCTTAATAACCTAGTAGAATCAGCAATTGTTTTTAAACTAAAAACATTAAATACCTCATCTTTTTGTATTATAAATTTATTGTTTAAAGTGAAAACTTGTTTAAAATCTTTAGAAGATAAGTAAGAATCTACTAAATCACTAAAAGAAATTTTACTCTTTGTTGTGTGGTTATAAATCATCTCCTCCTTCCAGTAAGGTAATAATTTAATTATATTGTAACTAGATTCACCCAAAGTAATCTTTTTATTTCTACCGAGTTCATCTTTAACAAAGATACTTTCTTTTGCTGTCTCAGTTGTTATTATAGACAACTCAAACATAACTTTCTTACGGGAAATATATTCTGTTATGAATTTAGGCTTTTTTTCTCCGATAAGTTTATTATATTTGTTTAAAATACTTTTTTTACTATTTGAAGAAAAGAAGACTTTACTCCTTTCTCCATTTTTAAATAAAACTATTTTGTATTTATTACGATTATAACTCATATGAATAAAGATTACTATAAAACTCTAAATATAAATAGAAATGCGACTCAAGATGAGGTAAAAAAGTCATTTCGTAATTTATCGAAACAACATCACCCAGATAAGGGTGGTGATGAAAATATTTTTAAAGAAATATCCGAAGCGTACGACACACTAGGTGACCCAACTAAAAGACAAGACTACAACCATAAATTAGATAACCCTTTTAGTAATGGTGGGGATGTAAATATGGAAGATGTTTTTAATAACTTTTTTAGACAAAATCAACAACGTAGACAAGTTAGGAGGGGTAAGAATTTAAGTATACCATTAACAGTATCTTTAGATGATGTATTTTTTGGTAGGGTAAAAAAGTTACGTTACAATAGAAATGTGAATTGTGACGGTTGTAATGGTGGGGGTGGTCAAACTAAACCTTGTGGGCACTGTCACGGTAGAGGTATATTAGAACAAGCTGTTGGTAATGCTTTTTTTAGACAGATAAGACAAGTACAATGCCCAAACTGTGGTGGTAAAGGTAAAATATTATTAAATGCTTGTGGCAAATGTGGTGGTGTTGGAAAAAATAAAAAAGAAAATACTATAGATTTTGAAATACCCAAAAATTTAATGACAGGACAAGTTTATACTTTTAGAGGTATGGGGGAAGAAATAGAAAATGGACATCCAGGGGACCTACAAATACAAGTGGTTATTGCTAGACATAGTGATTTTAAAATATCGGATAGAGACTTAATTTATGAACCAGAAATAAACATTTTAGATTTACTATTAGGTAGAATTGTAGAAATACCATATTTTGGTGGTTATATAAATACTAATATTCCACCATGTAGTTCACCAAACACCTCATTTAAGGTTGGTGGCAAAGGACTTTTAAAAAGTAATGGATTAAACGGTGATATCTTGGTCAAACCAACAATTAAAATGCCTACAAGATTAACTAAACAAGAAGAAGACGTATTAAGAAATTTATATAATTCAGAAAACTTTATAAGAGGGATATAATAAATTTTATTACAGATATATAACCTATAATCATAGGTATAAAACCAAATACTATTACAGTAAATCTTTCTCCAGGACTTACCTGACCCAAAGTTTTATCGTATACTTGTTCTTCCATAGTTCTAGAAGCATTTAAGAGGTTTTTTTGAATCCTACCAGCTTCGTTCATTATTTTTTTTGATTTACATGATTTACAAGACATTTTATTTTTTCTTTAAACATAAATAGTAAAATTTAACAAGTAAATAAAACTTGAAATTCACATCAAAATATATTATTATTTTACCATGGGAGAACAAACAACAATATTTGATATTATAGAAGAAGAAGACATTTTTGATTTTGATGGTAATAAACAAAATCTTATAGATAATCTAGACATGCTTAAAGAAATGTCGGTAGAAGAACAAACACTTTATAAAAAGTGGCAAGAAATGAATAAGGGTGGTAAGATGGCCAAGGTAAAAAATAAATTATATAATTACCGAACAAATCTATGGGTACCATCAGATTTAAATGACTTAAACCACACCATAAAACAAATTGAAGATTTAGAACCTTATGTTGAAATGGCAACACCAGGAAAAGGTGTTACCGAATGGGTAAACTATCGTAAACTCATCCATACAATGGAATGGGTTGCAAATCCTGGACGTAATATGAAATTCTGGGTAAGAGATAGGAAAACTAACAAAGTCCTTGGTTTGATTTGTTTAGGGTCTGATGTTACCAGTATTAAAGTTAGAGATGCCTACATAGGGTGGGATAAAACAAATAAATTTGACCAACACAAACTAAATAATACAGCGATAGCTACTACAATATGTTCGACCCAACCAGGAGGGTATAATATGTTAATGGGGAAGTTAGTTGCCGCATTAACAACCTGTAAGACAATTAGAGATGCGTGGGAAGAAAAATATGGTGATAAACTAATTGCTGTAGGAACAACATCTTTATACGGAATCAACTCCATGTACAACGGAATGCCACACTTCAAAACAATGGGTGAAACATCTGGTAAGGTTAGACTAAAACCAGACGATAGTGCGTACCTACCTTGGAACAAATGGTTGAAAGATACTCACCCAGAAGAACATAAGAAAGCTATAAGTGCTACAGGACCTAAACAGAACATACTTAACAAGGTTTTTAAACATTGTGGTATAAAGGGTTCAGATTATGACCACGGATTTAAGAGAGGAGTCTATCTTGCAATGATGTATGACAATGGTTGTGAGTTCTTAAGAGGGGAGATAGAAGAAAAAGACTTGAAAATAAAGAAAAAATTCCAAGACGATATCCCATACACAGATAAATGGTGGAAGAAAAAAGCAATTAGAAGGTATGAAAATATGTACAAACAAGATAGAATTAAGCCAGAACAACTATTCTATTGGGATGTGATTGACTTATCCTGGGAAGAAACAAAAGAAAAATATATAAAAGAAGTAGGAAGATAATATGGCAGACACAAAATTATTAATAGCATTATTCGTTTTAGAAGTAGTCGCTTTCGGATGGTTAATTTGGGAGGCAAAAATAGGAAGAGAGAAAAGAGAGCAAATAATCCAACTAGAGAATCAAATATTAAAACTAGAAAGAGTTATAATAGCAATGGAAAAAACAATAATTAAAAAAATAGATAAAAAGAAATAAAATGGAAGAAATATTAATTTACACACAACATTACGCAAATAGTATAACCGAAGTCTATTTAACGGAAGACAAAAAAACAGTAATACAAAAAAAATGTCTTTATTCTTCATGTGGGGAATACACATATGATATTGAAGAGTATTTGGAGAAAAAAATGGTTGGTTACAGACAAATTAGAAAAAAAGTTAATAAAACTAACTATGTTTTAGACATAGACGGGACATTATGTGAAGATATACCTAATGAACAGTTTGATAGGATGTCTGACGCAAAACCACATCATAATGCAATAGAAACAATTAATAAGTGGTACGAAGAAGGAAATATAATTACATTTTTTACATCTAGAAAAGAAGAACATAGAGAAATTACCGAACAGTGGTTAAGAAATAACGAAGTGAGATGGCATCATATAATTTTTGGTAAACCAAGAATTCACGAAGATGTTACAGGATATCATTATATAGATAACCATAAAGTTAGAGCTACTAGATATAAAGAAGATAGTGTATGGGGGGAACTGATAAGTGCGACAAAAGAAATAAAAGTTTTTCCTAAATAATGTAATAAAATAATAAAAAAGTCGTATATTTGTACTATGGAAACAAAAGAAAAATCAAACTGGGACACATACGACTTCCAAGACTGGGTTATTAGAAACATCCATCTTGTCTTAGGAGGAAAAGAACTAGATTTATTTCTAAAAAATAATTTTGGGTATAATGACCTAAAACTTTTTGGTAAATTAGAACAAGCAGAAAATCTAAAAAGTGCATACCAAAATAGAATGTTTGATAAGATGATTACCTATAGTGGTAATTTAAAATGGACTAGTATTAATTTTTAAAAAGTAAAATAAAATGGGTGGAAGTACAATAATGGAAAAAAGAGGTCACCACATATGTAAAATGGTGAATTACGAAGTTAGACAAAAAATAACAAGAGAAACTTCAAAAAGGGTAGGTGGTAAAATAGTAAAAACTCCAGGTAATGTGGAAGTTATGATTTACAAAAATAAAACCAAGATAGAAGGTGGGATGAAGGACATCAAACTAGCAGCACAAAAAATATATGATATCCTTAAAAAAGAAGGTAAAACAACTACTGTAGATAAGAGGTTAATTAAAAAATATAATTTGACATAATATTTATGTATATGGAGGTTAATATACATATCTATTTAAAAAAACTAAGAGACTTTTTTGAAAACGATAAAGAGGCTAGGGAGGACATGTTTGGGCATACACAAGTAGATATGGAGGAATTTTTTAAAATGGTCACCGAACAAGCGACCATCAACAACAAAAAAAATGGTGACCCTATGTTAAGTGGTACGGAAATGTTAGATATAGTAACGGACTTAGCTCTAAAAGATGTAGAAAAAGAATTAGACATCAAACAGTTTGTTAAAAGACAAAAAGAGATTGAAAAAGTATTCGTACACGTAAAAGAAGGGTTCCCACCTTTTTGCCTCAACTAAATTAAATACCCTTATTGACAATAATTTAACAATTAATTAATTTTAATTCATGACAAATAAACTTGATAAATCTAAAGAAGCTGTTAATGACTTATTATTACAAAATTACACACCTGTTTTAATGGTTAAATTATCCGCACCTTCAACAATAAGACTAGGTGAAAATTTAGAAAAATTTGCATTAGACATAAGTAAAAAAACCGGATATGAGGTATTAATGTTCCCTAATGAAGAGGAAACAGATTTAAAATTAGTTAGTGTTTGTGGGACCAAAACAGAAGAAATAGAAGAATTAAGAGAGTATATTTTTACTAAATATAAATCTCAAAGTTTAGAAAATACACCATTCACAAAGATTAGGGATATAGTTAAAAAAAAATAAAAATGAAGAATAAAGGAATACCCACCCAAGAAGAAATAATAACATTTAATAGGTTAGAAAGTAAAAAAGATGAAATGGTGGACCACCCTAATCACTATGGGGGTGAAGACAATCCTTATGAGGCAATTAAAGTAATTGAGGCGTGGGGGTTAGGGTTTAACTTAGGAAATTCAGTAAAATATATATCTAGAGCGGGTAAAAAACTAGATATATTAGAGGACTTGCAAAAAGCAAGTTGGTATATAAACAGAGAAATAAATAAATTAAAAAATGAAAGGTAAGATTACAACAGATAAAGGGACTATGGTGGTAGAGTTCTATGAAAAAGACGCACCAAATACAGTAAATAATTTTGTTAAATTAGCGAAAGAGGGATTCTATAAAGATTTAAATTTCCATAGAGTAATACCTAATTTTGTAGTTCAAGGAGGGTGTCCTAATGGCACTGGAGCTGGTGGACCAGGATATAAAATTAATTGTGAATTAGAGGGTGAAAATCAGTTTCACGATAAAGGAGTACTATCTATGGCACATGCGGGAAGAAATACTGGGGGTTCACAATTTTTTATTTGTCATGGGAGACAAAATACACAACATTTAGATAGAAATCACACATGTTTTGGTAAGGTAGTTGAAGGGTTAGATATTATAGATAATATACAACAAGGAGACAAGTTTAACGTAGAGATAGAAGGCTAATGAAAACCAAACTATCTGATAATGTTGGTAATACTCCCCTAATACCAATAACCATAGGGGGTTATACAGTTTGGGGAAAAGCTGAATTTATGAATCCAAGTGGTTCGGTTAAAGATAGAATGGCAACATTTATTATTAATAACGCGGAAAGAAATGGTTTAATTATCAAAGGAAGTACTTTATGTGAAGCCACTAGTGGTAATAGTGGCATTGCTTTCGCTATGTTAGCAGCTGAAAGAGGTTATAAAATGGTTATAATTATGCCTTCTAATATGTCCGAGGAACGTAAAAATATGTTTAGATATTATGGGGCTGAATTAATAGAAGTGGAGGATGGTGATTTTGATGGGGCAATAGACCTAAGAGATAAGATGTGTAAGGACAAGGGGTGGTTTAACTGTAACCAATTCCATAACCCACTCAACATTCAAGCACACTACCAAACAACAGGACCTGAATTTTACAACCAATATAAAGAACTTAAAGGAGAAAAATCATCTCCAGCTGTTTTTGTGGCTGGAACAGGCACTGGAGGTACTTTAATGGGTACGGATAAATTTCTAAAAGAAATGTGGCCCAATATAAAATCAGTGGCTATTGAACCCAAAGAAAGTGCTGTGATGTCAGGATTTGAACCAGGCCTTCATGGGATACAAGGAATAGGAGACGGAAGTAAATTCTTAGTAGATTTAGATAGGGTATCAGAAATAAGAATAGTAAGTACAGAATGTGCTAAAGCTTGTGCTAGACATCTAGCTAAAAATTATGGGTTATTTATTGGGATAAGTGCGGCAGCCAACGTGTTCGCGTCATTCCAGTGGTTAAGGGATAATAATAAAAAAGATGCTATAACTATATTGTGTGATAGAGGAGAAAGATATTTTAGTTGTATGTAAATAACTAGAGTTTATTTATGAAGTAAGTCGTTTATGATTATATTTATGGTAAACGACTTTTTTATGCGTATAATAATCACAGAAAACCAATACACTAGACTTTTTGAACAAGAGGAAGTTAGGTGTGTACCTACAGGAAAAACACAATTTTCTGAAGTAGACATTTCTTTTTATGATATGTTATATAACGGAGATGTTTTAAACTATGGTGACTATGATTTAGATAAAACTCATCCCGTATGGATAATCCAAAAAAAATTAAGAATAAATCCAGATGGTTATTACGGAAAAGATATGTTGAAAGCTTTATCTACCCAGTTAGACATTGATTTATGTAAACAACTTAACAATAATATACCATTAGGTGTTAATGGGTTAAAACAATTAGGGTTATATGTAGATATTCCAGAAGATAACGAAAATTATATTTTAGCTTCTACTTTAGTTGGGGAAAATCAAAGAGCTGGAGAAAAAGAACTAAACGCAATCCTATCCACAATAAAAAATAGAGCAGATAAATGTGGGTATAGTATGAAAGACTCTGTATTGAAAGGAAAACAATATTCCACTTGGAATTACTTTAATAGATTAGATAAAGAAGGTAAGTTTGAGGAGTTACACAATAGAATAACCAACCAAAAAGTGAAAGGTTTTGATAAAATGTTGAAAATAGTTGAAGACTTTGGTGATGGGGACGTTATTAAAGTTAATCATTATGTCAACCCTAATATAGTAGATTTAAGTACGGGTAGTACTAGAACTATCGCTAAATCCTATAACAACAATAAAAAGTCAGCTAAGAAAATAGGTGACCATATATTTTGGTGGGATAAAAGACATTCGTGTTAATCAAATAAGGAGATATTTATATAATATGAAAATCGAGATAACAGAAAAACAGTTAGAGTTTATTAATGAATCACTTTTAAGTGAAGGTGGTATTAGAGATATTAATAAGTTAGCTCAGAGATACCCAAAAGCTGAGATATACTTTCACCAAGACCTAGATGGTGTGGTATCAGCATTAGGTATGAAAAATTATTTAGAAAAATATGGTATAGATGTTATTGATACTCATGTAATACAATATGGGGATAAAGAATTTTCAGTAAAAAAACCATCAGCTAGTGATGATGTAATGCCAGTACTAGTAGATTTTGCACACGGTAAACCAATATTTAAAATACACACAGACCATCATGATTCACAAGCTGGGGTAGAAGATGACACTGCTACACAATTTAGGGGTGCGAGGTCCAATGTTGAAACTATTTCCCAAACTATAAGTCCTAGTGATATTTTTACAGATGAAGATATAATGATGATTAACACTGTTGATTCTGCTGATTATGCAAAACACGATATTGAACCGGAACAAGTTATGAACTTAATTAGAGATTTTGAGTCTGGTGACCAAACTTATGAAAAAAGATGGATGTTAGGTCTTTTAACGAATAAATTATTATTAGCTTACAAAAACAAACCAGGATTTCTAGAACATTTAGTTATGAATTCTTCACCATCCCTAATGAATATATACCAAAATATAACCTCATACGCAAAAGAAAAAGGGTTTGCTTCACCAGAAGAAATGGCACAAAATCAAGCCGGTTACATAAAATCCCAACAAGAAAGTAATAATCTAAATTTAGATGGTAATATAATAGTACAGTATGGTGGTGGTAGATTATTTAAACCAGGTTCTTATGATAGATACACACCATTTAAAATTTATCCTGACGCTGACTTTTTTGTGGTTGCATGGCCAATGGGTCTTGTACAAGCTTCTTGTAATCCTTTTAAGAAAGATAGAGCACTTAAAGGTGTTAACTTAGGTGATATAGCTCAGGAAGTGTTAAAAGAGGTTGAACCACAACTTAAAAAACACCAAGTACCAGTTTCAGTTATTAAAAGAATAGGTGAGACAAAAGCAGAAGGAGAAAGTATAGGATTTAAAACTTCAGACTTATTTGCGCTATATAAAGACCATCTACAAAACATGCCATCAACCGACTCAAAATACTACGATATGGCAGTTAGTATAATTGACACTCCTTGGGATAAGTTAAGTGAAAAACAAAAAGCTGTTTTAGATAAGATAACTGTACCAGCATGGGATGTCATTCAAGCTAATAGTGGTGGGCATAAATGTATAACTAATATTAGTGGTTTAAATTTCTTTAGTAGAGCTACGAGACAACCAGAAGGGCCTTATAAGAAAAAAGCAGATGCCAAACCAACAAGGTATGTAGAATTTGTAAAATGGGTACAAAAAGAAATGGTTAAGAAAATTAAAGATAATATAGACGCTAATTAGTAAACTCTAATAAATCACCCTCATTTATATAATATTTACCAGAAGGAACCTCTAAAACTTTATTTGCCACACCATAATAAGATTTACATTTATTATCATTACAAGGTGGACAATCCCTATGTATTTTAGTAACTTTGTTATTGATAATAAACACTATGTCTAAAGAAATTAAACAATCCTTCATCCAGAAAGAACGCTCTGAGACTTCAGAAAAAACAAAAAGCATTCCACCATCAAGAAATTCCCTACCCATCATACCAGTACTAATAGCATTAGGTGTAGACATAATCTCTAAAGGAAGGACTTTATTATCTAAAATAACATTCATACTATTATAAATATTTAGATGGAACAAGAAACAAACAAAGAATTAAAAAAACAAGTAGAAGAACTAAAAGAACTCATAGAAACTATTGAGGTTAAAGATAAAGAATCTGTGGAAGATATGAACCACATTAACACCCAATTAGATAAATTAATTAAAAAATTTGACAAAAATGAAAATAAAAACAAAGATTGAGTACATCTGGTTAGATGGTAATAAACCAGAACAAACTTTAAGAAGTAAAACTAAAATTGTAGATTTAGACAGTACTATTACCACACCAAACCCAGAAGACTTACCAGAATGGTCATTCGATGGTAGCTCCACAAGACAAGCTGTGGGCAATAATTCGGATTGTATCCTAAGACCAGTTAGGGTTTATCCAGACCCACAAAGAGTGGGGTCATATCTTGCATTATGTGAAGTATTGAATGAAAAAGGTATTTCACATAAAACTAATGAAAGAGCACAATTAGAAGACTATGACTTCCATAGACACCAAGAAGGTTGGTGGTTTGGGTTCGAACAAGAATATGTTTTAATGAAAGACGGTAAACCACTAGGATTCCCAAAAGAAGGATATCCAGAACCACAAGGAAAATATTATTGTGGTGTAGGTACAGATAGAGTTATTGGTAGAGAAATTGTAGAACAACATTTAGATGCTTGTATGAACATTGGGTTAGAAATTACAGGAGTTAATGCGGAGGTAATGTTAGGCCAATGGGAATACCAACTATTTGGTAAAGGAGCTTTAAAAGTTGCTGACGACTTATGGGTTAGTAGATATCTTTTATATAGAATAACAGAAAATCATGGAGTAACGGTAGACCTACGACCAAAACCAGTGGAAGGTGACTGGAACGGTTCAGGTATGCACGTTAACTTCTCAACTAAAGAAATGAGAGAAGTGGGAGGTAAAGATTTGATAGAAGGTATTTGTGACACACTATCGTTTTATCATGAAGAACATATCAATAATTATGGTAGTGATAATGAAAAAAGGTTAACAGGGTTACATGAAACACAAGCTATAGATAAATTTAGTTATGGTGTATCAGATAGAGGAGCTAGTATTAGAATTCCAGTGTCTACAGTAAAAAATAATTGGAAAGGTTATGTTGAAGATAGAAGACCTGGAAGTAATGGTGACCCATATAAAATAACTAAAAGATTATTGGAGACCTTAAAAAATCAACCAGAATTAGTAGAATAGTTAAAAAATAATTATTATAATTGTTGTATGAAAAGTCGTAATATTAAAAAAAATACTTATTATGTCATAAAACTACTA
>UEXM01002917.1_pt1 | contig 11536 bp, 20 predicted proteins | sample 1796661 | NCBI WGS metagenome assembly UEXM01 (sample SAMEA4772469, study PRJEB27181) | metagenome
CTGATGTTGTATTACAAAAATATCCTTCACCTGCTACTGCAGTAAAGCCTGAAGTTTTAACAGCTTGGTATGATGTACCACCTGATACTTCAGCAAAAGATAATTGACCAACACCTGTTGTGCCTGAACCAGTAACGGATGCAACTTTTAAAAATCTATCTGCTGTAACGTTACCTGTAGGGAATTTTAATGTGTAAGATTGTGAACTTGAGTGTGGCGGACTTTGCAGCTTTATACCGTGGGAGTTGGACTCACAGTTAAGTTGTAGAGTTCCTGGGTTTGTATTACCACCAATTTCTACAACACCTGTTCCGTTTGGTGTGGCTGTAATCGATCCGTTTGCACCATCTGTAATTGTAATCGTTCCAGAGTTTGTTCCTGAATTTGTATCTAAAGTTAAATCATATGCACCGCTTGATGTAATTGTTGGTGCAGCTGATCCTGTACCCACTACAATTTCACCTGATCCTTTTGGTGCTAAAGCTAAATCTATGTTTGAGTCTCCACCCGCCGCAGCTAATTTTGGATCATTGCCTGTAGCAGCGTTTGTAATTTCTAATTGATTTACCGCAGAAGTTGTGGTTTGAAATATTAATTGTTCATTTCCGTTTTCATCTCTAATACCATGATCATCATCAAAATCGATCATGAAAGAATTAGTATCTAAATTACCACCTAATTGTGGTGATGTGTCATCAACAAGGTCACTCGCTAATGCAACAGAATCAATCGTTGGATTTGTGCCATCATCAGCTTTTGCATATACTAAAGATGTTTTACCGTTTGCAACAGTAACACCAGCGTCTGTTCCAGAGGTATATTTAAATACAACGTTTTGAGAACCTGAAGTTGAATTTTTTAAAATATAAAAGTTTTGTACATCAAGCGGAATAGTTACGTTTCTGCTTGCTGTTAATGCTCCAGTAAATTCTATAATTCTATGAGAAAGCGTTGCGCCTGTAGATCCATCAGACACAGATAAAGCTGTATCACCAGAATTAGATACGGCCTGTGTTGTGTATCCACCAGATATTTGTTCTATAATACTTAAATTAGTATTTGTTTTTGTTCCCCACGTTCCCGCATTTTCACCAGTTGCCTGAAGTTCAATACCTAGGGGTGTATATGTCGATGCCATATTAAGCTGCTTCTCCTGTTACGTCGTTATAACTCGTATTTGAGCCTGTTGCAACATCCGAATAAGAAGTATTCGAACCCGTTGAAACATTACTATATGACGTGTTACTTCCCGTGTCAATATCTGCATACGCCTTAATAAATGGTATTCCCACAGAAGCTGTGGCCTCTAATCCAGTTAATCCAATCACCTGATCTGCTGGATCTATTGATCCTACAGAACCTGTAAAAGATACACCTGTTAATCCCATCGTGTCTGCAGGTGATATGCTTCCTACAGAACCTGTCATAGAAACACCGGTTAAATTTGCAACAGCTGAACCTAAACCAACTAATGATCCAACACTTAAAGAGGCTTCTTGACCTGTTAATGTTTGTGAATTGTTTGGTGCAACTGCTGTACCTTGTTGTGATGTAATAGAAAATCCTGAAGGGAAAACAACACTACCACCAAATCCTATTGCAGTTCCTTGAGTTGATGTAATTGCTTGACCCGTTAAAGTTACGTCTTCGTTTGGTGCAACAGCTGTTCCTAAGTTTGCAGTAAAAGATTGACCTGTTAAACCCATAACCTGATCTGCTGGTGTAATTACACCATTTGCACCTGTTATGGCTTGACCTGTTAAAGATACGTTTGCATCTGCAGTTGTTGTTAAAGAATCTACAGTTGCGTTAAATGATAAACTTCCAAGTTCTACAGTTTTTGGAATTACTGGAGATATAGATCCAACCGATCCTGTAAAAGACAGTCCAGTTGGAATAATAATATTTGTGCTTACTATGGTAACTGAACCAATAGAAAAAGAAGAAGATACACCAGTTAGTGAAACAGTTTCGTCTGCAAGATTACCATACTCACCATCGTTCCATGCTTTTGCACCCCAACCGGTTGCTAGTAATGCATCACGGTTCCAATACGCTTGACCCCAGGTGAATCTACTCCATCCTGATTGAACCGACATGGTGGTCCTCCTATGCTAATCTTATGATTGCGTTTGTAGCGTCTGCTGTAGGGAATTGAATTGTAAAAGTTCCATTCGTTGCAGTTTTGTCTCCACCGAAAGCAATCGCACAAACTGCATCTGTTGTACTTGATCCACCGTTAGTTGTTGTGTTGTAGATCAAAGCAGCGTTTGCTGTAAACGTTGCTGAACTGTAAGTGACATCAGAAAAATCTGTAAAGGCTGTCGTTGAAGATAAAGAAACGCCTGCGTTTGTTAATGTAGCTCCGCCTGCTGTGTATGCAGTTCCAGAAGTATTAGTGATTTCTTCAGACGTTGAATAGTCTGTAGTTGAAGCTCCTAATGTAGCGTCGCTATCAAACAATGCAACTTTAAAAGTATGACCGCCTGATGATTCAAAGCTGTGCTTACCTTGTAAAAGTTCTTGTTTAAAACTTGAACATATTGCTGATGTGTTTGCCATTTTTTATCTCCTTATGGTGTTGGTGAGTTAACCGGTATTCTTACTGTACCATCGGTATAATCATCTCTACGTCTTCTACCGATTTGTTCTCCACCGAACTTCTGTACCTCTTGTTTATACTTGTTTTCGTAAAGTGTCAACATATCTGCTGGGCCTTTTAAGAAGCCATAAGTCTCTGCTAAACAGCAGTATAGTAAGCCATTTGGGAAGTTCAAACTGATGTAATTAGTGGTATTATCTGAGGCCAAAGTAGCTGGCATCTTATTGTAGTGTACTCTAAATTTGTAGGTGCTGTCTGGTGTTGGAGATAAAAATATACGTCCAGAATTAGTATCACCATCTCCTGTGGCACCACCAAAAGAAGCATAGTATTTTGGTTTAGCTCTTTTTGCAGACTCTGTTGACGAAACATATTCTTGTAAATAAGTAACATCTTTCTTTTCTAACCAAGTATTTGCACCTGTTGTTGCACTCGTAGAATCATAAACTTGAATACCTCTAATAAATAGTGATCCTCCAGGAGCATTTATGCTTTCTTGTCCTGTAACTAAATTTCCTGATTGTTGTTTTCTGTCTGCATCAATCGGAATGTCACGCATAATTCTATATTGCGCATTTAAAATAATATTCTCTAATTGATCTGTAGATAAAACATTTGAATCTACTTCTGTGTAATTTCTAATTTGTGTAACTAGAGTGGTATAACTAATTCCTGCCATTATGCTTGCTGAGTAACTGGTCCTGCTGTTACTGTCATTCCTCCTGCTTCTTCTGTTACCGTTGCATTTGATCCAGCGCCAAATACATAAGTATTTGTTGTTACACTACTTATACTAAATCCTGACGCATTTTCAAATACAGTATATGCTAATCCACCAGGACTTCCATCAACATTTCTAAATCTAACGGTATCACTATTAGATCTACCGTGATTAGGCTCTGTTACAGTCACATTTGCAGATCCTGAAGTTAGACTAAATGGATTGCCGGGTAATAAATTAGGTGTTGCTGGTTCTGTTCTATCTGGTCTAGCTCTATTTAAACCTTGAGGGTCAGCTGATTTTGCTCTGGGTTGAAGCTGTGGTTGTTTTTCTTCATACTCAGATATATGCACAAAAGATCCGTTCCATTCTTTAACCATTTCTGTATATGGAAACTCTAATCCAGATCTGTCTGATATTGCTTTTGCGTATTTACCTGATGCAAATCTACCCATTAACCTGCCTCCGGATAGTATGTTTTAGGAGTGATATGCGTGCTTGTAGATGAACCATCTTCAGTTAATGCTCTATTTAATTCATCTTCATAATATAATTTCATTTCTTGTGCTCTTTGTGGAGCATATTTTTGTGCTAGATAAAAGGCTAAACCTGAAACCATGCAAGGTGCAAAACGATAAGGCACATCAGTTGCATTCGTATAATCACCAACGTCTTGTATTCTTTTCACAAAATAAAAATTTAATTTATTACCAGCCTCTGAAGAACCTGGTGTTAAATACAAAGTAATTGTAATCTTATCTATAAATCTTTGTACAAAGTATTGTGATGGTGTGCCTGTAGCTGTCTTATTAGATAAAGCTTGGTATGTAGATCTATTAATTTTTGTAAGCGGTGAGTCAACACTTGAAGAGTTTCTGTAAACAGCTTCTAGGATATCATCAACACCATAAATAGCTGTAGCATCAGATGTACCATCGCCCGTTGATCTAAAAATGGTGTAAACAGCTTGGTTGTTAACTAAGGTAATATCGTTATTACCAACCTCCCAATAATGCAAACCTCTATTAGCCCATTCTTGAAACATAATATTTAAAGAACGTCTAGCAGTTTTTAATTGATATCCAGATACTCCCTGAAGCCCAATTCTTTCGTATGCATCTTCTATGATTTCATCGATAGAAAAATTTTTATCAAATACTGTTGTACCTGAGGTAGTGTTAGCCATTTAACCTCCTAGCCTGTGTAGCCAATAGTAACTGATGTTGTATTCGTTAAATCTAAATATATACCAGTTCTACATCTTATACCGCTTCCAGGAACGTAGATGTCTAATCCTTCAGTTCCGCAATTACCTTCGAATACTAAAGCCCCAGTTGCATCTGTTCCATCGTAGATTTTAACATTACTGTTCGCAACGCCTTCAGCTTGAATGTAAGTTACTCTTGCTGATGCTATAAAAGCATCTGTTGCGTCTGTTGCTCTACCAAATCTACCGTCAGAAGTTCTACAAGAAAACTGTTGGTCTGATGTTGCCATTTTTTATCTCCTTATTAGGGCGGGTGGGTATTAAGATCAAAAAGTCTTAAAGTTTCCCACCCACTTATCTATTAACTATTTGCAAAAGGTGTTGCTTCGGTACCTGTACCGATTAACACAGCTTCTACTAAATATACATTATCTTCAAGTGCCGTGATAGTAACTGTACTACCTTTGTCGCCACCTGTAGTTCCACCATTCATGCTGATAACATCATTAGCTGATGCTGGTACGAATGAACTGTTTGTTCCGTCTGCTACGTTAACAACAGTTGCGTGACCAACAAATTTGTCAGTTCCGTCTGTTTTAATATCGCAGTCTGAACAATCTGTGCCTACAAAAAATTTGTAGACAGCACCTAAATGGTTAAGTGCATTAGGGTCATTGTCTCCAGCAGTGCCACCTTTACTATCTGCTTTGATTGTTGGAAGTGTGATTGCTCCATCTGCATCATTTACTTTGATAACTTTACCTGCGTGAGCAGCGAAAGTTAAAGTAGTTTCTGCTGTGATGTTAACAATCGAATCAGGTCCCGCAGTAACAAATCCTCTTAAAGATTTTACCGGTCCTGAAAACGTAGTTTGTGCCATATTTATATCCTCCTAGTTTACCGATCATAGTCTCTAGGCCGTCGACTATACGCGTCTATGATCTTTAAAATGTATAGTGAGTATTTTATATAGCAGATTATAATAGAGTGCAAGAGATTGCGTAGTGAAAGTACGTTTTCAGCGATGTAGCTTTTTACTAAGTAGCTACTGAAACTTCGGGTGCAGCGTCTTCTATCTTATTAGTTAGATTAGCTATCTTAGCTTCTTCTATCTTAATAGCATTAACAACTTCTCTAATTTTGTTGTCAATTCTAACCATGTCCAAAGTATATCTTTGGTTATCACGCTGATGCAGTGCCCATTCTGTCTCTAGACCCCTCTTCTTCTTGTAAAGGTCTCTGACTTGTATTTGCATCTATGGTTTCCTCATAAGTTAGCCATAATTTAGACGAATCAATAAATCCATCTTTCTCCCATTTTATATCATTTTTTCCTAGCTTGTCAACTAGTGCATTTTCGAAAGCTTTATCTTCATCCTCTGAGATAATCTCAAAGTCTGCATAGTAGCCATATGCTCTGATCTGTACACGGAAGTTTTTCATAGTTGCCTTTCTTCTTTAGCATAAAAAAAGGGGGCTATGAAGCCCCCTTTTAATTTTAATTTAGTAAGTATTACGCACCTTCTACGCCGAAAATACCTCTAGGGTCTGATACGCCAAATACGTATCTTTCTCTAGCTTTGTATCTTACGTTTCCAGTATCGAAGTCACCTTCCATTTTAGTTGTGATAGGTGCTCTTTCGAAATACTTCATACCATTTGGTACATCTGTAATGATGTAGAACGCATCCGTGTCAGTTAAAAAGTTATTCACTCTGTAACCTTGAGGAACCATTCCCATAGATGCAATCGCATTCACATCGTTATCAGCTGTTCCTGTTCTGCCTTGAGACTTCATCAGTCTTTCAGCTGTGAATTGTAATTCACTTGGAACAATCATTTTTACACCTCTAGCAGCAATCTTAAGACCTCTTTCGTCCGTCATTGCAGCAATGTCGATTAACGACTGCTCTAATGAAGTTTCGTTTAAGTCAGCTTGCGTAGTTAGAGTGTTTTTAAATGATCCCGCTATTGTCGTGTGAGCAGTGTTAAATAAAGAAACACCATCACCTGAATCAAAACCATCCGTTGAAGGAAGACCTTGAATTAACGGGTTAACCGCTTTCACTTGTTTTGTGTTTGCCATCGATCTAGCCAAAGCTTTCGTGTATCTTGAAGCTAGTTTGTCGTAAAGGTTGTCCTCAACTGCTTCCTCAGTGATTGAAAACCCAAGAGCTATTGTCTCGTGAGTGTATCTCGCTGTGAAAGTTTCTTGAGCACTATCGAACGCTACACCAGAACCTTCTGGTTTTGTTTGCGCTTGTCCGAAACCTGACAACATAACTTCTTCTTCAAAAGCTCTGTCAGATGACTCTGTAGTATAAATTTCAGCGTGCTGATTTTCATACCTTTTGTATTCCAGGCCGAATAGGGCATTCAATCCTGGCTCTAGTTCTTTAACTAGTTGATTACGTGATATCGCCATAATTATATCCTCCTATTAGATACCTGCATGCTGCTTGAAGAAGTGTTCGCTTATCACGACTCTCCAGACAACATTTGCTGATGTAAGTTCATCGTTGTCGATGTCTCTACTTACTCCAACTATTTTTAATTGTTGAGATGTAGTTCCTAACGTACTGTTATCTAAAGTTGTTTTAGATATGTAATTAGGAGTTGCACCCGCTGAGTAAGAGATCTCAGCCGTATTACCAACGTCAGTTTGTTGTGATACTCCAGTTGCATTAGATCTAATTTCGTAGATCTGATGTGGATCATCAGTTACAAACGCCACAATATCAGTAGCTGCATTTGAGCCTAATAAGTGGTTTTGAAACGTTGGCTTGCTTGTAGACGTGTTAGTAAAGAACACTCCGTTTAACGAACCTAGGTTCTGCTCCGTAGCTGCTGCAGCTACTGCTGCTGTACCTGTGTTAGCCATTGCAACCATGTCTTGGTTGTAGATAGCTGTCGCAGATGCTGCTACAGGATATTCTCCTAATCCGCCAGAGTCTCTATTCTGACCCGCTTTCTTTAAAGGTCTCAATCCGAAACCTGTTGATGACGCGTTTGCCATTTTCGTTTCTCCTTGTTTAGTTTACTCGTTGGTTTGAATTGTTAAAAAATTAACTTTTCTTGCCACCGAAGGTTGTACGAGACTGCTTATCAATATTGATAGGCATTCTTCTGTCCTGTTCCTTCATGAGGTCGTTATCAACTGCTTCAACGTTTTCCTTCGCTAAGTCAGCGTAGTACTTCGCACGTTGTTGCGCGATCTCATTTGGTACCCTTGTCAGCACAAGGCCTCCGTGCCCGATCACCCCAGAATATTTGCCTTCTGTGATCACTGGATAGTCATCCTCGCCGTATTCGTCTGCTCTAACTAATTCGTACCCGGACCTTAATCTTCCTTGTACATTTTTAGTATCGACGTACCCGAGAACTTCTGTCCTGACCCATCTGTGTCGGAATCCGTCCGGCGCGTTGGGTGTATCTAAGTACGATGGTGGAGTCCAAACTTTTTTTCGTTCTGTTTTCTCTCTTGTTTGGCTCGCACGAGTTGGTTGTTTATCTGTCATATGCCTATACCTCCTTCGTGTTTATCAGTTGTTTCGCATATTCTTCTAGTGGCACACCTAATTTTTTAGCAATTGCTACTTGGCTTGGTGTGAGTTTTACCGATCTGCGACTAGTCTTTGGACTACGCGTTGCAGATGCAACGGTTTGTGTAGGTTTACTTGTCGTCTTCTCCACAGGTGTATCAAATTTATGGGGAAATTCAAGTCTTATTCTTTTATCAATTTCCTTATAATATTCACTAGTCTGTGGATCAAAGCCTTCTTCTTCAGTTAGTTTCCTATGAAGATCAAAAGCAGTATATGTCATGGCATTATCTTTACCAAACCAGTCATTTTTACTAGCCCAATCCTCTGCTCTTGGATCAGGTGGTGTTTGTGCGGGTTGATAAGGTTGTGCCTGTTCTTTAGGCTTTTCAGCAGCTACTTTCTTCTCCATCTCTTGTTTAGTTTTAAGCTCTGCTACTTTAGCTTGCTCATAACCAAGTTGAGAAATAGATGTTAAAGCTTCTACTTCTGCTTTTTTATCGTTTGCGTCTCTAGCAGCAATTAACTTTTGTTGTGCTGCTAATAAAGAAGATTTGACTCGGCCTTCCATCTCAGCCACGTAGTCTGTGTCTAAAACGTTCACTTTAGAAGTTAAAGATTTATTTTCATCTTGTATTCTTCTAGCAAATGCTAAAGCTTCTTCTCTTTGTCTTTCAGCTTCACGCATTTTTTTAGTTAGTTTAGCAATTCTTTTTTGAACGCCATCACTATACTTTTCGTGTTCGTCTTTTACTTCTTCTTCTTTTTTCTCTGTCTTTTGTTCTTCACTGTTCTCGTCACCTCGAACATCCAACTGCTCATCAGATTTCTCAGATGTATCATCGGGCTGAACATTGTCTTCAGTAGTTGTTTCATTTTGAACCTCAACTGTTTCATTTTCTGGTTTTTTATTTTCTTCTAATTGTACTTCAGCACCAGGGCCTGATGTATCAATGTCGACTGTTTTATCGTCAGCTTGCATAGCTTCCTCCTATGTTAAAATTCGTGGATGATATCTTCTGGGTTATCCACGGTCGCTAGAATCTCATCGTCGTTTAACATTCTAACTTCACCCCCTTCTATCTTTATTCTTGATCCTGCGTATCTTGCAAAGATCACCCAATCCTTTTCCTTGCACCAAGGACCGTCTGGGTATCTTTCTTTATCTCCGTAACAATCTGGTCCCATTCTAAGTACGAGTCCACATTGCGATGCAACTTGTTGTTTTTCTAAAGATGTTTCAGCTAAGATAATTCCACCCTTAGTTTTAGTATTCATTTTAAAAGGCAATACCAACATTCTCCAACCCGTAGGTTTAGGGAGCTTTGTCGACTCTGATGTTATTGTCTTTTCAGGTTCTTTTTCGTATTTTTCTATGAGTGCATTCCTATGTTTAGGAATCTCTTTTGATGTTGATAATTGTTCCTTCTTTGTCATTTTGCTCCTTTTGTTTTAGCAGGCTAGATATCTCCTGAATAATATATTGATACGTTCGTATCTGTCCTAACATATAGTTGTATTTCTCCATATTGTCAACGCCCCCACTTGTCATGGCAGCAACAATATCTTCATATCTTTGAGTTATAAGCTTTCTAAGCTTTCCTATTATTTCCATTCCGTCCATTATTTAACCCACCTTTCTATTATTTTTATCTTTTCTTCTGCATCTACAATCACCTGTAAAAGTTTATTAATCTCGTCTAAATGTTGTGGATGTTCACCAATACCTACCGGACTCTTAAGATAAATATTAATCGTTGCTATTGACTCAGCAATATGTGCCTCATATCTTTTTTTTAGTGCTTCTAGCATTTCTTATACTCTCCTTTCCTTTCTTAAATATTGCAGCGACTTGTCTTTTACCCATAACCTTGGCGCGCTGTTCACCAACAGTTAAAATCTGAATTTTCCTCGCAAACGTCTTATTAACCTTTTTAACCTTCGCGACCGTCCTGCGAGCATCACTCGGAGTCGCAAATTTAATTCCGACAGTATCTTTTGGATTTTCATCTGTGTATAACCTCCTTCCAGATCCTTTTGGTTTTTTACCTGTTCCTACTCTTGGATCCGCCATTGATAACTCCCTTTAATGTTTTAGCTTGCTTCGCATGTGTCTTTGATGCTTTTTGCAAACCTTTGATTACCTTTTTAATCTTTTTCTTTTTTAACATTTCCATCTCCTTCTTGCTTGACGGATACGTGAGTTTGGATCTTTGGCTGCTTTAGGGAATTTTTTCATTTGTCCTAGTGATCTTGCGCAGAATGATTTTCTACGTTTAGCAGCTTTTGATCCTGGCTTCACTTTTCCAGTCACAGCTGTTTTTAGTTTAGAGCCAGGATTCATTCTTCTATAGGCCTTGACCCCAGCTTCTGTCATGCCCGCTCCAGACTTTGTAGGTCTGTAATTTTTTTTATTTCTAGCCGGCATTCCGCCTTTGGCTAATTGTTCTCTCATTTGAAAATCGTTTCTCATACTAATCCACCTAATCCCATTTTCTTTCTTCCTGCAAATGTTTTTACATTTGTTGGTTTAGGTCCTGTATTACCTGCTGCTCTTTTTCGTCTGACAGCACTCGCCCTTTGCGAGTCGCTCATCCGTGTGGCTTTGGCAAGAGGCACGCATTTTGGATACTTCCGTTTCGCGTCCGCTTTTTGTTTTGAACGGCCACACTTTGCAAAGGAGCCATCTTTTCGCTTGCTCCCAATATCGACCCATTTCTGTTTGAACCATTTATCTAGACCGTTACTTGCCATAAAACATTGCTCGCTTTGCCATGAAGCCACCACCTCTAAGACCTTGTCTTCTTAGTCTTTGTGTTGCTTCCATCAAACCTCCGCCAGCAGCTTTGACTCGTCCACCCGTTGCAGATGGTTTTCGTCCTTTAAAATCTTTTCTTTTTACTCCAGATGGATCTTTTATTTTGCCCGCACAAATTCTGCTAGCGTATGCGTTAGCATATGCTGAGGGATATACCTTGAATTTTCTCTTCGCTGCAGCTTTTCCTCTAGGACAAAGTTTTGTCATTAAACTCTTCCACCTTTTTTCATGTAACCCATTTTGTTTCTAACTTTTTTAGGTAATTTTTTTAAACCCTTCTGATTTGGTTTTACGGGTTTTAAAACTTTACCACCTTCTTTGAAACCAGGGACTTGTTTATTGTATCTTCTATTTGGCATATCTTCTCCTTAGATATATTTAGTTTTTTTATTTCTGCCAGCCATAACTTTACCACAACCTTTTGAAACTTTTCCGCCTTTGCCATAACCAACTCGACCACCTTTTTTTAGCATGTCGATTGATCCAACCTTAGCTAAATCACTCATACCAGATAAGTTTGTTCCAGCTGGAAAATTTAATCCTTGAACCATTCTATTGTCCATAGGGACCATGCTTCTAGGCATATCTGCAGTTAAACCTCTGTCACCTCTTTTCATTATAGCACCAAGACCAGCTAAAGCTGCAC
>UEXM01002918.1_pt1 | contig 11534 bp, 5 predicted proteins | sample 1796661 | NCBI WGS metagenome assembly UEXM01 (sample SAMEA4772469, study PRJEB27181) | metagenome
ATTTATAATTAAATAAACAAGAAATTTAAAACCAAAATACTATGGCTGATTTATTAATGAAAATGCCCGTACCGTATGAACCAAAAAGGAAAAATAGATTTATCCTTAGTTTTCCTTCTTCATTAGGTATAAATTCGTGGTACGTTGAGTCTACTTCAAGACCAAACGTACAGATAAACGCAACAGAGATTCCGTTCTTAAACACCTCAACATATGTTGCAGGTAGATTTACGTGGAATACGATTAACGTAACGTTTAGAGACCCAATCGGACCTTCAGCTTCACAAGCACTTATGGAGTGGGTTAGATTAACTGCAGAATCAGTAACAGGTCGTATGGGTTACGCGGCAGGATATAAAAAAGACCTTGACCTTGAAATGTTAGACCCAACAGGAGTTGCGGTTGAAAAGTGGATTTTACAGGGTACTTTCTTAACTGATGTTAACTTTGATAGTTTAGGATATAGTGATGATGCGTTGGCAACAATTACAGCAACATTACGTCCTGATAGATGTATTTTGGTTTACTAATACTATTGATAAAAAATCATTAAGTTATATATTTAACCATAGGGTTTATTCCCTATGGTTTTTTTTTATGTAAAATTATGGAAGATTCAAAACAATACGGACAACAAGAATTTAATTTACCACATGATGTGGTAACTCTTCCTTCGCAAGGTAAATTCTATAAAAACAAGAAAAAAAGTGTTAAAGTCGGTTATTTAACCGCACAAGATGAAAACATTTTGATTTCCGCAAGTAGAACTGACAATGTGGTTAATAAATTAGTTAAGAACAAAATTTATGAACCGGATTTAAGAGTTGAAGATTTGTTGGAGGGTGATTTGGAGGCAATTCTAATCTTCTTAAGAAACACTTCTTTCGGCCCTGACTATAATTTTGTTTTAAGAGACCCCGGTACAAACAACGAGTTTAACCATACCGTTAGATTAGATGAGTTAGATTTTAACGAAGTAGAAAACGAACCAAATAGTGAAGGATTGTTTGAGATTAAATTACCAAAAAGTGGTAATTCGGTACTTTGTAGATTACTTACTATGGGTGAAAACGAAGAGATTAATAAGTTAATGTCTAAATACCCTCCAGGTGTTGTACCTCCAACAATTACTACTAAACTTGAAAGACAAATTGTTAGTATTGATGGAAATCAAGATAGAGAACATATTGCGAAATATGTATTAAACATGCCCATAATGGATTCTAAGTTTATTAGAAAATACTTAAACGAATCCGAGCCAAGATTAAATCTTAACAGAACAGTAACCGCCCCGTCAGGAGAACAAGTGACAATAAGAGTCACATTTGGGGTGGAGTTTTTTCGGCCTTTCTTCTGAATATAGGGTAGGTCTGCTCGATGAAATCTACTATTTGGTAAAACATGCTAATTTTTCTTATAGTGATGTAATGGTTATGCCGACATATGAAAGGAGGTTTTTTGTTAATAAGTTAGTTGAGGAGTTTGAAAAAAGGGCTGAACAGATAGATAAGATGAAATCTAAAAGATAAACTATTTATATAAAAAGTTTATTAAATGTTTCAAACAACACCAGGAAGCGCAGCTGCGGACGCAGGTAAAAATTTAGCGGGTTTCATTGCCGGTACTGAAAAAGCAACAGACGCGGTAGAAGGTTTAAATAGGGCGGTTAGTTTAGCGGATGCTAACGTAGGTAAAATATTAGTTAACCTTGGTAAGGCGTTAGCGAGTCCTGGTACTGTTTTACAAGAAACCGCAAAACTACAAGATTTAAGTTATAAGTTAGCAAGAGAAAGTATGGGTAATGCCCACGCCGTTGGAGATGCGTTAAACGCTACTATGGCTGAAGCCACTTATATGACCGCTGAATTTGGTATTTCATTAGATGATAATTTAAATCTAATGAAACAAATTAATGAAGTGATGCAAGTAAATACTTTACTGACTTCAGAACAAATAACAGGTATGCAGGTATTAGCTAAAAACGCCGGTGTTACCTCCGCTGAGATAGCTACAATTACTGAAGGGTTTGCAACTATGGGACAAGGAACTGATTACGCCATTGAAAAGATTGGTGAAATGCAAGATATGGCTAGGTCATATGGTATTAATGTCAGTCAGTTCATGAAAGGTATTGGTCAAAATATTAAAATGTTATCTTCATACAACTTTAAGGATGGTGTTGAAGGTTTTTCTAGAATGGTTGCAAAGGCACAGGCGTTGAGGATTGATGTTGGTAAAACCTTTAGTATGGCTGAAGGATTACTAGAACCTGAAAAGGCGATAGAAACGGCCGCAGGATTTCAGATGTTAGGAGGGGCTGTTGGAGACTTAGGTGACCCATTTAAGTTGTTACATATGGCTCAAACTGATATGGAAGGTCTACAAGATTCTATTGTTGGTATGGCTGAAGGTGCTGCAGTATTTAACGAAAAAACGGGTGAATTTGATATACCTGTTACTGAAATGTATAGGTTAAGAGAAGCTGCTAAGTTAACAGGTATGGACTATCAGACGTTAGCTGAAACCGCTATTAAATCTGCTGAGAGAACCAAGAAGTTAGATATGATTGGTGGTATGGGTTATGATGAAGAAACTGCTGACTTAATTGCTAATATGGGTGAAATTAAGGGTGGTAGAGTTCAGATTGCTATGAAGACTGAGGATGAAAACAATCAAGAAATCATTGAGATGGTTGACGCCGCCAACTTAACAAGTACACAATTAGAACAGTTAGCGAAACAACAAAATAAGGAGAACATGTCGCAAGAGGACATTGCGAGAAGTCAATTATCCGCATTAGAAACACTAAAAAGTGCGGTTGATGGCTCAAAGGCGATGACTGTTGTTATGGGAACCAAAACCCAAGGTATTACAGACGCCTTAGATAGTGCTAAGGCTTACGGTCAAACATTAAATGATGAATTAGATAAAGTTTTTAGTCCTGAGAATGTCGCTGATTACGGAAGTAGTTTAACCGCGGCAGTAAAGGCTGGTTTTGAGAACGAGGATTTAAATAAAGCCTTTACACAAAGTACTGGTCGTATGGTTGGGGAATTACTTGCTGGTTTTGAGAACGCACCCACACTAATGAAACAAAAATTAGAAGAAGAAAACGTTTTCAAGGACATGAATTTTAACGAAGCTATCGGTGAACTAATGGGTCAAATTGGTGCGGGAATAAATGGTTTAACCGAAAATATGGCACAAGGAATTATAGATACAATTGCTACTTCATTAGGTTTAAGTGATGCACAAAAAACTGTACTTGAGAACGAATTTAAGACAGTTGAAACTACTATGGATAGTTTTATGACTGTTATGAATAATGTGGCTACTTTTTTAGTTGGTCTTGGAGTTGATTCACTTGATGATTGGATTGCAGGTAGTCCAGGAACAAATCCAGGTACGGCACCACCAGCAGATGACTTTATATGGAGACCCGGCGAACCTGTACAACACTTTAATGAAGATGACCTATTAATTGGAGGGACTGACTTAATGGGTGAACAACAAAATAGAGGTTATACTGACCCTAATATGGAAGGGTTATCTAATTTAAGTAACACACTTACAAGTTTTGTATCAAATATTTTAGGTCAGAATGAGACAGAAAGTATTAACGTAGATTATAACCAAATGATTGGTCGAGTGTTAGACATTGCACAACAAAAATTAGAAACACCTGTAATACCTGAAACCACAAATTCATTTGAAAAAATAAATGAAATAGGTAAAATGGTAGAAACCGTAATGACAAACAACACGAATAACGGTGTTAATGGAGACTTAAATTTAAACGTGGGAGGTAAAATAGATTTATCGGTAGACGGAAGAAACTTACCTCAAAACATTTCATCAGAGCAATTATCAAATGAAATAGTAAATAACCCCGGTTTCACTAGTAAGTTAATGGCTATATTTACAGATAAGAATAACACTTATTCTGTTTGAAAATGAACTAATAATCTATTTATATAAAAATAGATTTAAATGCCGAGTGAATTAACATTTAGTGCTACAGAGGGTTTTAGAAAAAACTTAATAAAAAGAAATTTACCTGCGTACAATACGGGTTATAGAGGTAATGAAGTGTCAGGTCAGAAAGAATTAGTTCTTAAAGACAGACCTCCATTTAATAATCCTGATATTGAAGATTTATCTATCACAGAAAATTCACAACAATCGGCCTACATTCAAAATGCTTATGGACCTGACGGAGGATATTATGATATTGACTTAGATGACGTACACAGAAAAATAAGAATTCAAGAAGAGTATTATACCTTTATTGCGTCCACATATACTGCATTTAATCTACTAACGAGAAGAAACCCAAACGGAGATAACGGGAGTTTAAGAGAAGACTCTGATTTATCACGGTTAGCTGCTAAGTCTTTGAAAACACAATTTCAATACAGAGTTGGTGAAGAAATTAGACAACAAACATTAGGTAGAATAAATGTTTTAGATGCGTTATCTGACCCATTTGATGCGTTAGCCATAGCGACAGGTAATGAACAGTTAATAGAAAGTGATTGGAAAATATCTGTACCTGATAATGTGGTGGGTAAAGGATTAGACTTTTTAAGTAGAATATCAGGTGTATACTCACCATACTCGTGGATACCTGGTAATTACTTTAACGAAGTTATACCACAATCCAGTGTTAACCAATCAGTTGACAGTGGTGAATTTGGAGAAAGAGCGACTGTATTACCACAAGCAAATACAAAATCATCAGAACAGTTTTTATCAAATACGGGTAGAGGACAAACTAAGAGATTATTTAAGAGTTTAGAGTTAAATGTATACGCTCCTGACTATACTGATAATAGTAGGTCATTTGGATTAAAGCCACCACCGGGAAATTACTACATAGGGAGTAAAGAAAGAAACCCCAGAGACACAGTATCCCCACCGACCGAGTTACCTATAGACCAATATGGTAATAGAGTTAGGGTACCTGTAAGAGGATATTCTGAGTTAGCGAGAGACTACGAGAACAGAATCTCAAGTAATAATTTTAAATTCGCACTCAACGGAACTAAATTCCTAAGAAATGACACCTCAACTAACAGTAGTTATGACGCACCTAGAATACAAGGTGGTTTTACTTGGACGAGTGAAGAAAGTGAAAAAGCTGCCGGTAGACACGTAACACAAGGAGGTGGATTAGGTTCTGTGGATACTAATTTTGAGTCAAGTGTACAAAGTACTTGGCAAGGAACCACATCTACCACTTATGGTTTTACTCCTGGTTCAATACTTGATGACACACAAAGACTTGTTGAATCGGCAGATAAGTTATCAGGACCCGCAAGACTACAACACGTTGGTAATGCAATCAATCAAGTATCAAAAGTATTTAATGATGGTACTCGTGAGATGACTAAGGGGTCTATGGTATATCAGTATACTGACACCGAAACAGGTGTACCTGTGGGTGTAGAATACTGTAGAGTTTTCACTAAAGACGTACCTTATTTTTCTAATAGTGAACTACAAAAAAGAGAAGGTATGGTTAATGAAAACAGAAGGTTTACAAACTCTGTTCTAAATAACACATACAATTTAAATATTGCACCTTGGAGAGACCAAGATTCGTCTAACATACAGGAAGGTAAGGTAAAAAAATATATGTTTTCTATAGAAAACTTAGCATGGAGAACGTCAAGTAAAAAAGGTTTTACATATCAAGACTTACCTGCTTGTGAAAGAGGTCCTAATGGTGGTAGAATTATGTGGTTCCCACCGTATGATATGAAAGTGTCTGAGCAGAATAGTACTAACTGGACTAGTAATGAATTTTTAGGTAGACCTGAACCCATATATACATATAACAATACAACAAGACAGGGTAGTTTGTCTTGGAAGTTAGTCGTTGACCACCCATCTGTGTTAAATGACGTCGTTAAAAAACGTCTAAACGGGGAAAACGCTCAACTCATCAACGATGTGATTGACTCGTTTTTTGCTGGATGTAAAACATATGATGTTAACGATTTAGCAGAAACATGGACACAATTTACTACTGAAGAAATTACTGAAATTATAACAAAAGTTACTGATGTAACAGAATATGAGTATTGGGAAAAACAAATACAATCACCAGGGGACCCGATTATTACTGAACCTGTGATTGAAGAGTATACGAAAGAAATTCTTGAAGAAGATTATAATTTTGAATTTTATTTTGATAATGATATTCCACCAAAAACTAGTAGTTCTGACCAAGACACCACACAGCAACCATACTCAACATCAATAAGTAATTATATAGGGCGTAGAGATGATTATTTTGCTACCGCAAATGAAAATCAAAAAGTCCCTGTAGATAATTTTTATGAGACATATATAACAACAGGTGATAGTGGATTTAATCTTATTGAGTATAAAACAAAGATTTTAGCACAAAAAATAAGAAAGGCAATAGATAAAGGGGCTAGAGTTAACATAACCTTAAAAGGTTCCGCGTCTGCACCTAACAGTGTCACATATAACGAACACCTTTCAAAAAGAAGGATTGACTCAATAAGAAAATATTTATTAGGGTTTTCAGAACTTTCTAAATTCAGTGAAAAACTAAAGATAGATGAATCGGCAGAGGGTAAACAATCAACCGCCACACCGGGAGGTACTGAAGGTCCGTTTGAATGTGATAAAGCATTTGATAATGAAAATGACAGTACGTATTCAGTAAGGGCGATGGCTTGTAGAGCGGTCGTATTTGGTTCTATAGAAGAGGTACCACCCGAACCGGGACCGGCACCTACACCGATAGTCGAAGAGGTACCGCCAATTATTACTACAGTGACAGGTAGAACGCCATATACAATTCAAAAACTTTCTTCTGAAGAAAGGGTTAGAACAGAAATTACAGAACAAGTCTTTAAAAAACTAATGACTGAGTGTGACTATTTCGATATGATGAGAGAGGAACACCCAAGGGTATATCAAGGGATACAAGAAAAAATTAAATATTTCCAACCCGCATTTCACTCTATGACACCTGAAGGGTTAAATTCAAGACTTACATTTTTACAACAATGTATGAGACCTGGTGATACAATTCCTGTTATTGGTGAGGATGGTAAACCTAGAGAAGGTGACGTTAAAAATACGGCATTCGGTGCACCACCAATCTGTGTTTTAAGGATTGGAGATTTTTATCATACAAAAATAGCAATTAATCAACTTAGTATAAACTATGAACCACTTACATTTGACTTAAATCCTGAGGGTATCGGAGTACAACCGATGATTGCGGATGTTAATTTATCTTTCTATTTCATAGGTGGACAAGGTATAGAAGAACCAGTGGCTAAATTACAAAACGCATTATCATTTAATTATTTTGCGAACACTGAAGTATATGACGACAGGTCGGTAGATACTGAAACAAGAAAAGAAATAACTGCGGATGATATTAATCAGATAAATGACGCATCTGATAATATTACGGACAGTCGTGCGGAAATACCTGAAGAAGCAGGAGACACAATTGGTGAAGTTATTGGTACAAGACTTGAGGGGGATTATGCTGCGGGGGACGTTATATATAAATCAGTGATGAAAGATATGGTCAGTAAAGCGCAATCATACACACAAAACATTATAAATACATTAGATACTATAAATAAAAACCAATCAAGTATTGGTATGTATTATTATACTCAAGAAAGAGGGTATAAAGATGGTTTAATAACTGGTTATTTAAATGGGAGTGATGAGCTTGCGACTAACATATTTGGTAAACCTGTAAATATTGAAGATAGAACAATAAAGTTAACCGAGGACTTGATTAAGGATATTACGGACAATACAAATCCATTCTTATCAAAAATAGACCTCGAAAACTTCAAAAACAGTGATATTAGAAAATTCAAAAAGAACCTTAGGTCATTTGTACAACAGTATATAAATGTATTCCCAACATTCTTTAATAATACTATGTTTGATTTATTGGAAACACAAACAGAAATGGTTAGGTTAATTGATAAATTTAATTTATTAACCACAAATACTGACGGATTTAAAGGAAAATCTGGAAGGATATCAATATTAGAATTATCAGGAACCACTGATGTTGACGTATCATCAACACAATCCAATACAGATGAAGAGTTATTAGCAGATATACAAACGGTCGGTTTTGATTTACAGGCGTTTTATGATGAAATATTTGAGGATAACGGACTTTTACCGAAAAAGACAAATCTGTATAAAGGATTTTTATTTGGTAGTTATGACACTGAACCACAAACAAGGTTCTGTACTATCGCTTTCAACGTGATAACTAAAAACCCTGAATATTTTAAATCTTTAATACTTGGTGAAGAATTAAGTGAAAAAACAGAATGGGTTAATTATGTCAATAAAATAATCTATGGTAAAAAAGGTGAAAGTATTGATATAGGTGTTGGTTCGGAATTTGAAGATGGTACAGATACTGTGATAATGATAAGTGAAGATGAACCAGGATTGGTTAATGTCTACAAAGACCTTAAACAAACCGCGGACTCATCGTTTAATGAATTTAAAGATAATGAAAATGTGAAAAAGTTTACCATATACCAACCCTTTAATTTAGATAAAGAAAGAAAGTTTAATTATGTACAAAAATACCAAGAACAACTAACCGACCAAACTAAAGTGGGATACTTTAATACGACCTTCAAAGGAATAAACGGTGGGACACTCCTATCATATAATGAAAAATATACTTTTAACTAATGAGATACTATAATAGATACCAAGATTTTTTATTAAACGGTAGACAGACAGTGGTACCGTTTGTTAGTATACCATCAAAACCTACAGATAAAAAACATGTTTTCAGGGCAGGTAAAAGTAGACTAGATAAAATTAGTTATCAGTACTATGACTCACCATATTTTGGTTGGTTAATCTTAGCCGCTAACCCTAAATTTGGTGGACTTGAAAATGATATAAATGACGGTGCAGTATTGGTGATACCCTTTCCTTTGGTAAATTCTTTACAAGATTATAAGAAGGCATTAGATACACATTTCTTCTATTATGGCAGATAACAAATTTTTTAATAATCAAAACATATTTGTAGAAACTGACTATGACAACATCATCGTAGTAGACCCAAACAAAGTAGTGGACAGCGACGGTAAAGTTTCAGAAAGACTTGTCAACCATGAGGAGTTAGTTATGTATGCAAATTTAGAAGCTAAAATTATTCCCAGAAGTAAATTAGTCGTGGGAGATAATTTCAATGATACTATAGAAAATATTCGTATAGGTTCAGTAGAAACTGACAAAACTACCATGATAAATTTCATGTCACCTCAAACACAAGACACGGGAGAAGGTGAGGATAAAAGTAGTTATTTAGATACTTCATGGACCGACAACCTTACTTTGGGTAGAACAAGAAATGGTGATGTGGATTCACAATTATTAGGTATAACTAATATAAGTATAAAAGTTAATACATCATATGCCGCTCTCGTTACGATTGAAATGGAAGACATACAAGGTAGGGTGCTTTTTGAACAAGGAGAAAACTCACCATACAGTGCGTTTTTTCAATTACCATATCCGTTATTTACATTAACTGTGAAAGGTTATTACGGCAAGGCGATTAGGTACGAACTCATGTTAAGAGACTTTAATGCTTTGTTTGACCCATCATCGGGTAACTATAAAATAACTGCAAATTTTATCAGTAGAAACTACGCATTACTTTCAGACATACCTGTTGATGCTTTATTTGCATTACCACATATGTACCCAAAAACGACTAAAGTAGGTAATAATACCAACACACAAATAAGTAGTGAAACACAAGAAATAAAAACAAAACAAACAACTAGAGGGTACGACGCAATCAAAAACGCATACAGTTATTATAAATCAAAAGGTCTTATAGATGAAGATTTCCCTGAGTTAACATTAAATCAAATGTTAATGAAATTGGAGAACTTTGAAAGGTATGTTATGGAGGCATATGGTAAAGAAGATATGTCAGTTTTAAATGATATAGAGGAATATAATAACACAATAGAAGAATTTAGAAACGCAATTTTCGGTAGGATAACGGACAATTGGGAGACAAAATACATCTCAAGAAACCAAAATTTTGTAACAAAAATACCCAATGACCCAATAGTTTATGGTATTAAAAAAGAACTAATTTCAGGAGAAGAAGGATTACAAAATATAAGTAACGCTATAAGTGATTTAGATTCTATTGTAAAAAAATACAATGAGATACTTAACACCAACACAACATTTGGAGAGTCTGGTGAATGTGAAATCGGTGGGGAAAAGATTGACACGTCTATGACATCAAATATAAAAGTCTCCGATTTATTATATCAATTTAATGATGTTGACACTATAAATTATGACGAAACCTATCAGATAAGAAACTTTAAAATACCTACAGAACAAGAACTTGCGGAATTTGAAGTAAAACTAAAGGGTGAGTTACAGGTTGATGGATATCAAGTTGATGCGGCAACACTACAAGTTGAGGACAGTAATCTTAAACAAACTTTTTTTGTATACGGTAATAAAGTAAGTGGTAATAAATTTAAAAATAATAGTTTTTTAGGTAAGTTAGAAAAACTACAAGAAAAATTTAACAGTTATAGAGATAATGTAGAAACAAAATTATCTGAGGCACTTGCAGAAAAAATAAAATCACCTGATGTTGGATTAGGATTTAACCCAACAATAAAAAACATAATGGCCGTTATTTGTGCAAGTTCTGACGGATTCCTAAGATTAATGGACCAAGTACATGACGAAGCTTGGGAACAAAGAAAAAACCCAGTAAGGTTAGGTGCTGTTCTTTCTCCTGAAAAATCACAAGGCTCAGAAGCCACGGGTGTAGGTGCACTACTACAGGGTCTTGAAGCTCAGGGACAAACACAGGGTGCTGCGATTGTATATCCTTGGCCTCAGTATTATGTAAATACGATAGATGAAGATGGGAACGAACAATTTGAAGACAAATACCCTGGTGACCCATCAGAATCGGGTAGGGTAAAATCTTATTTGGCTGACGTATGGCCCGAAGTTAGGTTTGTTGAAGAATATATAAAAGCCGCGGTGGAAACCGAAGGTGAAAAAATCAATGAGGAGTCTGAAAATACACTAAAAGATAATCCTTATATGGGTTTTAATGCGATTGAATTTCCGTATCAAAACAGACCATACTCCGATTTAAATTTTATTCCTTTCATGTACGAAATTATTGAAAGGGTGATTCTTGGAACCAACTATACAAAGTTATATAAAAATAGTGGAAATCGGGACCAAATATTCTCAGTGGTAAGTGACTATGAATATAAAAATTTAAAAGAGTCTGCCGTAAAGTCACCCGAAATAGTTGACGCACTTAAAAACTTCTCGTTCAGTTATGAAAACTTTTTAAACTATTTAAAATCAATATCCAATAATGGTGTTGGTGTTAATTGGAATTTATTTAGAAGGGGTAATTTCGTAACACCATATATTAAGACATATTTAGAAAAAGACTTTGGAATATATAATAT
>UEXM01002921.1_pt1 | contig 11532 bp, 7 predicted proteins | sample 1796661 | NCBI WGS metagenome assembly UEXM01 (sample SAMEA4772469, study PRJEB27181) | metagenome
TAGAAAATGTAATTACAAATTTTCTATTAATTAAAAATGAAAGCAGAATTGTATGTACTCATTTTTGGTTTATTAGCATTAGAAACCTTAGGTCAGTATTTATCTAGAAAATATACTGATAATAAAGATAAACTATGGATGATAATGCTTGCTGTTATATGTTATCTTGGTATTGTATATACGCTAACAAAAACATACGGTTATGAGAATATTGGTATTGTTAATGCTTTGTGGAGTGGTCTTGCTTTGGTGTCTGTAGCATTTGTTGGGTACTTTTTCTTCGATGAAAGGTTTAGTAACCAAGATTATGCTGCTATTGCTTTAATTTTAACTGGTACTTTGTTATTAGGGATTCAAAAATGAATTTTATATATCCAGAGATATATAAAAATGGAAGACTGGCAATATTCTTTGTATAGAGATAGAATATCAAAAAATTTGAGATTTCCATATAATTTTGATGACAATCTAATCGTTTGTAGACAAATTAACAACACACGTCAATTTTCTGTTTTTAAGTCACACACACACTTCCAAAAACACCAGTATAATGTTCCTGAAAATGAACGTTGTTTCTACGAGGTTATTCTTGGAAAGAAGAGCAGAAAACCATATTTTGACATTGATATAGATACAGAGCATTTTACTTCTATGACCAAAGAAAAAGCAGATTCCATGATCGAGCTACTTGTAGAAAACATAAAAGATTTCATGTATACCTATACACCAAAAATACTCGTTTTCACATCACATAGAACAACGAAATTAAGCTATCATATCGTGGTTGATGGGGTAAGTTTCTCTGACAATGAAGATTCTAGGTATTTTTCGGACAAAGTTTTGACGACTGAGATGAAAGATTATGTTGATAGTCGAGTTTATAATACTGTTCAGCAAATGAGAATCGTAGGTAGCACCAAACAAGGTAAAAACAACAAAAAAATATTAGATTTTACATTAAGTGATAATTTCTACGTTCCTGCTGATATCAAAAACAATACATTCAAACGAGATAATTATATACTTCAATCATCACTTGTTACATTCACACAAAACTGTCAACAACACAAATTTGAAGATAAAAAGAAGAAACGGAAGAACATAACTAAAGGAACTGCTAATGAAGAGGATGTTGAAGATGCTTTGAAACTACTTAACAAGAAATATGGTAACTTTTCTGTAAGGCAAATAAGAGAACTTAACGGAAATATACTAGTAGAACTAGCAAGTGATGATTCATATTATTGTAAGATTCATAAACGTATTCATGAAAATGAAAATGCTTATATCACTATTCAAGGTCAGTTTAGAAATGTATGGTTTGATTGTCGTAGAATTGAGATGCATGAAAAGAAACTTGCTCCCGAACTTCTTGGGTCACTAGGACTACCAAAATCAAAACCTCCTACACCTCAAAGTTATAAGTTTCAGATTGAAAACTGAAAATTTTATTATTGTTATCCAAAAAAAGCCATCATGGATAATCTTATTTGTTCACGTTTCGTTCGTTTAACTAAGAGAGTAGGTAAGGAGGTTGCTATACGCATCCCCAAACCAAACTTAACTGCTCCTTCTCCTAAAGAACGAACAGTAACACAGGGGAAGAAAATTGGGGGACTCAATACAGAGTTCTTGAAAAACATTGAATCTAAAGTTCCCTCTAAAACAAACTATTCAGACAAAGAATTGTACAAATATCTTTATGAACTTCTTTCAACATTCATTGAAAAGGATAAGATAGCATCAATTCTCAACAAGGAATCGTTAAAGTTATGGAAACACTGTTTCACTCATATTACTTATGATCCCGAAGATAACTACGAGACACTTGAGTCAGTCGGTGACAAAGTTTTATCCTATACATTCAAAACTATGTTATATCAAAAATTTCCTGATATCACTGCATCTGAACTCAACAATCTCGATCAACACTACATGTCTACACATCTTCAATCAATTATGTCAGCAAAAATGGGTCTTACCAACTGGCTTAGAGTCAATGGAGAAGTACCCAAATCATCTGAAAAAATCCGTGAAGATTTGTATGAATCATTTTTTGGTACCATAGATACAATCATGATTAAGAAGTATGGTATTGGATATGGTGTTCGTGTTTGTATGAAATTTATGGAAAAGGCATTTAATATTGAGTTTAATCGAGATATTGAACCAGCTAAAACATTTGTATATCAAATATTTGAAAGATTAGGTGGCAGAGATGGTGTTACAACAAAAACAGAACAAGTTATACAAGATGACGAAACTGCTGTATGGCGTTCTAACGTTGTTATTAATGATCTTGGACTGGAACTACTAAGAAAAGCAGGCAAGGATCTTGGTAGAACACCAAAATCATGGACAGTTACAAAGATGACAAAGAAACCTGTAGAACAAGCAGTATTCTCAGAAGTCATGTATTATCTATTAGAACAAGGTATTACAACAAAATGGGTTCAAGAATTTAAGCGTGATACTATTATAGACACTCAAATAGGTAAAGACAATTACAGACAAATATTAACAAAAGCACGCACTATTAATCCTAAAATTAATAAAGTTGAAGTTATCGAAGCTTATAAAAGTAAACCAGCTAAGACAGTATACCAAATTATAGGTTTCGCTGAAGATAAAAAGAAAGTTTTAGAAACTATTTCTTCACATGAAGAAAAGTTAACCGGGTTTCAATCTGTTATCCAAAAATTTCTTAGAACGTAGGAACATCTGATTGTTCTGTAAAACCATTCTCATATAACGATTTCTTCCCATAGGGAATAAATTGAGTATAATTTAAATTAATATAAAAATTATTGACGATACTATTATCTTCGTTTGCTGGAAGATTAGATTTTTCAGCACCTGAATTTAAGAAAGTGGGGTAAAAATACTGATAAGGTATATACTTACCCAGTTTCACAGTGGGTATAGAATCTCCTAAATTTTGAATGTTTTGGTTTGAATAGTTTATAAATTGTGGTGGTGTATAATAAGTTGTTGGTGAAGCACCTTGTTTATTCTGTTTGGGTAACGGTACATATTCTTGATAATTAAGTTCTTTGATCTGTAGAGATTTTAAGAAGGTTATTTCTGTGAAATGCGATAAAGTTTCCTTTGTATTAAATATACCAGGATTAAATTTTTCTGACGATGTGAATACATCACCATAAAGTTCTGAAACGTATTGTTTCAAATCTTTTCCTGTACAATAACCCAATGATGTATCATAATTACATTTGGTATTGGAATTACAAGTAGTTACAACAGCATTTTGAATATCATCACTGGTAACTGTTGATGGTAAATCCGTCGAAGTAATTGAAACACCACCTATCGTAACTTCACTTGATAATGAGTTATAGGTATTATAACAAAATATATTTGTATCCTCGTATGAACTTGTATAAACTAGTTGTTGAGGACTATCTCCGTGTTTCATTAAGCTGTTATTCAATAAACTTATAGGATCTGTAGTATTTTGGAAACTGATAGTGTTCTCATCGATTTCGAGTAAATTTCTAGGTGCAGGTTCAGTTACTTCCCAAGTCGTATCGTTATCACTGAGAACCACAGTACAACCAGTTGCGGTAGTATTATGATATTCATATTTTATTTTTGTTGTTAGATATGTAAAATCAAGAGTCCACCATTCTTGTAGATCAAAAGGTGTTCCTGCCTTTATTCCCGTAACTATAGTATCATTATCAACAACAGTTAAAATTGTTATATTGTCTGGAGAACTGTTATCAACTACGCCATTTGCTAACGTTTTTATATCTACCAAGGCAACAAATATACTACCAGAATATAATCTATATTCACTAACAAAATTTCCATATTTGGCTGAAAGAGATAGCTTCTTACCTAATGTATTAAAAAGATAGGTATGGTGAGTATCCACATTAGTTATGACTTCATATGTTGTTGTTTTAGTGTCTGATATTGAAGGGAAGTATTGATCCAAAACTGTTTCAGATGATATTTGTAATATATTGGAAGCACTGCCAGAAGTTACATCTGCTGCAGGAATACCTATCTTAACGCTTGACATTATGTAAAATGGTTCTCCCCCTGTTGTTGGGTTATCGCTATATAAATTTTGAAAACTAACATTTAATGGTATATTACCTGTTGTTGTCCCACCAGCTGAAGTTTCTTGCGAAACATCTATAAACCATTTACGTTTGGTGGTTAAGTTACCTGTTATATCATTAATGATTGTTGTTAAATCACTTGAGTTTATATTAGGAGAAATAATACAAGTTTCACTACCTGTTGTCACTATAGATGTACTACAAGGGGTAGTAGGTAAAGTATAATCAGAGGTAGTTTCGTTTATAATAAATTTTTGCGGCGATGCTGTTAAAGAAGTAATAACATTTTCTGGAAGTGTTGCAAGTTTATAACCAGTTCCAGCTGTTGGTATAGAATTTATAGTTACAACAGTATTATTATTAAAGTAGTTTGTAGTAAATAGATATGTGTTATTATATGTACTTTCTATATTAAATACTGTATTTCCGCTCTTATAAGAGTCCCCTACTTCCATGCTTGATATTAAAGGATTATTAGTAGTGTTTGACTCATAAAGGTAATAATACTGACAAGTAACACCCCCTACTGAATGTCCAAATAATACATCTCCTTGAGCAAATTCTTGGGTGATACCTCTCCCATGACCTGGTGGGTTGCTTCCTAATGTTCCAGGTGTTACAGCAACAGCTTTGTTTTCTGGAATTGTTGATAAAGTATCGGTGCATATATTAGCACACTTATGAAATGATGGATCTACGTTCTCCCAGTGAAATTGTTCATGTTGTGCCAACTCGTAAATTTCAATACCTGCTCTCGCTAATCCTACGGCACCTCCAGTTATAATTGCACTTGCTGCAATCGCCGCTCCTTCTATACCAGTTCCTATAGCATTAAATAATGTATTATCTGGTTGACTTTCTATTGGATTATACTCAGGATCTATCAATTCTGTTCCTACTGGAATATTTTGTGAGAACATTGGGACTACAAATCCGTTTTTGTTATTAAACGTGTTGCCACCATCTGATGAGAAATCAAAAGCATAGTTACACCATCTATTCTTAGGACTTGGTATAGTATATGGAGAAAGCGATATAGGTGGCATTAATATCCAAACTTTTGAAGGATCTGTATACCCCGGATTGACTTTGCGTAATACTAAACCCTCAGTTGTGATAGATGGTAACGTACTAGGAGATGTTTGGCTGGATATCGGTGGTACATAGTAATCAAGATACAAACCTCCGTTTTCATAATTTAGGTTTCTATACACTATAGACCCTACCATTCCTTGCGGATTTGCTGTAAGTTTTCCCTGATCCATACTAAATCTAGAAACTTTAAATTTTTGTTTGTCAACATATTCACCATAGGTATTATATGTAGTTAACTTTTTCAAATTATCCGAAGATTGCATATCATAAGATGTATCAAACATCGCACATGGTTGAAGACTAATCGAAGAAGCTATATGTTTATCATATTGAGAGATAGGATCAATTAAACTAGATAACAACACTGTTGGGGTGCCTGATATGGTTACTTTTTCATTGTTTGTAAATTGAGAGGCAGAAACTATATTTGTGACACTAGAACTTGTTAAATCTATAGTACCTGTTGTACTGATAGTACCATTTGTCACAGTAACCGATAAATTGTCAGTATATCCATCCAATGAACTCAAGGGTACAATTGAGTTACTAGTATTTATTAAGCCTTCAGTAGTTATTGCAAGACCAGGCTGAAAATTACTATTTGTTATAGATATGTTATTGATAGCGGGTATTATGTAGTTTATACCGTAATTAAAATCTATATCAAGTCTTCCTGTTATTTCTGATATTTCTGAAGTATCACTATAAATCATAGAACGAGTTGTATCATACCATGATAGACCACTATAGTCACTACTGGAAGCAAATGTCTTTTCTGATTGATCACTTGTATCGATTGTATAATTGTATTTGTATCCCCAAGTTCCAGTAAAACTAACGTATAATTGTGTATCGCTGATCTGATTAACTGTAAATTCAGGATAGTATGTTACGGTATCTACTGATAAAGAGTATATTTGGTTATTTTGTAAAGGTTTTGTATCTTCATTACTTGTTAAAACACTTATGGTTTGCGGAACCTTATTGAAATTAAAGGTAATATAGTTTACACTTGTATTATCTTCGCATAATGTAATGGAGGGTTTGATATACAGAGAATTCAAATCTGGAGAATAAACTCTTTCACCATCATTGTTTATACAAATTTGGTTAGTTCCTTGTGCTGCTTGACACATTTCAACTATTTTGGTTCCAGCAAGTTGATCCGAATCATAGCATTTTGTTTCTCCTAAAGGTGTTTGTTGGAAAGTATATTCCGAACAATTTGAATTAAAAGCTGTTGACAAACTTTCATAGATAAGTTTTTGACTCTTAAAATTAGGATAATACGACCCAGCAGTAGAACCAGTTGATTGTTGGGAACATATGGCCGTATACAATATAGGAGTTCCGTAGTTTGGCATGTCATTGGCTGCTGGATCAGTAAACCCTTTTGCTGTTGCATCTGTTACTGTATCAAAACATTTGTTTTGGTTTGTATCAGGATTTCGTCTACATACATTGCTAAAACAATTACTATTTGAATAACAAGGTTGTCCTGTCATAATACTCCCTGTTTTTAACTCTATCCAACTATCCTTCAATGTAAAATAGTCAGCATCTGGCGAGAATATATTTTCAGCATCTTGAAGAGCAATTTGAGGGGGTTTTATTTCATAATAGCTTTGCTTGTTGAGATAGATAAAAGCAGCTATCACGACTAATAGAAGTAAGATTAAAACTAAAAAAATAATCATGATTTTAGATTCAAAAAAAATGTCTTCTCAATTACTTGTTGAAACTTTCACATATGGTAATATTAAATTGCTTCTTAAAGAAATCAAGATAGATTTCACAGATGAAAAACTTTTAGATGATTTGTATAAATCTATCAAAGATAGTATTCATAGTCGTGGGTTTGAGTCGTTGTGGTCTATAGTGTGGAATCTTATCATAAGTATAGATATAAACTATCTAAATTTTCTAAAGTTTGTCAAACATATATTCGATATTTTTGATGAAAGATTTGAACCAGATTTTACACGAGTTGGATTTGACAACATACTAACCCTTAAGTGTTATGTTTTGAATGACATCAACTATGTTATAGATGCTTATTCACTTTCTTCAACACCAGTCAGGAAAGACATTTTGACATATTATACAACTACATTCAAAAGAGAACTCAAATATATACAAGATTTTGGGATTATTACACGTTTTAATCTACCAGGTGAAACTAACTGGATAGCAGAGTGGACTATCCATTTTAATCAAAATATTATCAAAACATCAAACATCGACATATATTTGGATCATTTCACATCAAATCCAAAGATTCACTATGCTTCAAATATGAGTGATGTATTGGAAAAAATAGTAACTAGGTTAATATTTTTGAAAAGAAACACGAATGAGTATTTCAATTTTATTGAAACTTATTTGTTTGATTTTTCAAACAACGCGTTCTCTACTTATCCTTATTATGAAATCGCACAACACTACCAACGATTAGTTAGTGTGTCTGATGAGGTTTATATTCCAGATAATATACCTAAAGAAGAATTTAAAGGATTAAGTGTAATTTTCTCTGTTATACCCAAATCTCTTGCTTCATATATATTAGGATATCCATCTATTTCAATGGGTAGTCTAACACAAAAATTTATCAATGAACTCATCAAAGATCTTAAAAGAGATCAAAAAGATTATTTTGAAAAGTTAGAACAAAAGAATGCTAAAGTGATAGATTCTAAAATGTATTTTGACAAGTGTTCAAATTATCGCGAATCCAAGAATATTTTGAACTTAGTGTATAATCCTGTTAAGTCATATAATATAGACGATGTTACAGTTACTATATCAAACGGTATATATTTCATATTTACATACCCTGAATACGAAAACATATCTACCAAGGAGATAAATCCATATAATAGAGATCCTGTCACGCAAAACTTTTTAGATCAAATTAGTATAAATACTAATAGTAAAAAGAAAATTATATCTCAATGTGGTAAAAGAGGTTTACAACTCGTTCTTGATGGAACCATGGAAGAAAATTTTCATGAATTGTTACAAAACATCAAAATCTATACACCAATCATGTACGAAACTGAAACTTTCTTTACTCAAGGTAATCTAATAAATAGTATATTTAGGAGAATCTTTACAGAAAATTTCTAATTCTAATGAATACTGACATTAATATGACAATGATAGCAACTTGAATATAAGTAAAATATACCCATTTTTTACTCCTATTCACCAATCTAAGTTCATCATCGTCTAGTTTTGGAGTATCGTTCTTAACATCGTTTATGTAGTTGTTAAAGTCAACTGCTGCGGTAATTCCAACTGCTAATGAATAAGCTAACAGCAACAAAGATAAATAAGAAACATACAACTTCTTTATATTAGTAGCAAAAGTCGCTATAGCAACCGAAAATGCAGCCACTAAGATCATCTGTCTTTGCGATAAAAGTAAGAAATTTAACTGAGTTGAAAGTTGTTCGAATAAAGGCTGTACCATTTTTAATATTACATAATTAATTGTGTTAAAATAATTAATTATTTTGGTTTGAAAATGATTTTTTAAAATATAATTTTTGAATTAAAATGACTGAATCATATTCAGATCTTCAACAATTACTTAAGAATCAAGTAAAGACGAGAGTTTTCTCTTGTTTTGATTCAACTAATGAAAAATCACATGAAATAGACAAGAAAGATGTCATCTTGTTCTATAAACACTATTGTGATACATGTTTTGGAAAAGATTTCACAGCATGGGAACAACTCCCAATTCTTAGTATTTCTGAGAAAATAGAAAAACATGTGCCAGTTATTGGAGATTTTGTTCTCAAGTATACTAAAGAACCTACTGATTTGTATGGCAGTAAATGTATCAATGAGATTATCAAAATCTATCAAGAAACAATAAAAAGTAATTTTGAAATATCTGCTAATGAAACTGAAACCATATGTGTTTACCTTAAATCTAGAGAATGGTATGAAGATGGTAAAACGTGTGTGAAGATAAGATTTCACTTTCCTTATTGTAGAATCAAGAAAGATATTATTAATAGTGTTATCAATCCTCTTGTCTTGGAATACTTAAAAAGTAGTTTAGAAACATCTAATTATGACGGTTGCTTAGAAGGTGGTTGGGAAAGTTCGTTGAAAGACATAGGTGATTATATAACTTTATATGGTTCTACAGATAACCCTAAACAAACCCCACCTCTCACATTTGTCGGTGTATATGGTTATGAAGATGTTAATGGTAACTGTAGACAACTTGAACTTGAAAATGTCTTTCACCATGATAAGCACAGTTTTCTTGTCAAGGATAAATGTGAAACTGATGATATTGACATGATAAATGATGAATGCGACATAGAAGATGATTATGCGTTTTCTTGTTATACTCTTCCTATGTTCTTGTCTATCTACTATTATTCTTCCTATTCTCAACTCAAAGAAGACGATACTTTTAGTGAAACATCATCCGTGATTATAGATGAAGAAGAAGATGATAATATCGAGGACATCAAAACAGAACTCGATTTATGTAATGATTTAGTCAAGTATCTTACACCAAAACGTTTCAATACTAAAAGTTACTTTCTTGATATCGGTAGAGCTTACTATAACGCAACAGACGGAGGTTATAAAGGATTGTATGAATGGATAAAGATTTCAAAGAAATCTAAAAACTTCAACAAAGAATTTTGTGAACATCATTACGATTCATTTGAAAATGATAAAGTTACAGTCAGAACTCTTGGATGGTACTTTAGAACAGACAATAGAAAGAAGTATGATAATTGGCATAGAAATTGGTGTTATCCTACTCTGTATGATGCTAGAGAATGCGAACATACTGTTGTAGGTGAAGCGTTTTACAAGTGTTTTTGGACACGTTATATGTTTACTGGAAAGAAGTGGTATGAATTTAGACGTAATCGTTTAGTTGTAATAGAAGAACAAAAGATAGAAAAAACCATTACAAATGAATTTATACCTTGTTTTGATAACTTGTCATATCAACTTCAAGGAGAGATACAAAAACTTAACTCTAGAATGAAAATAGGTAGTAAATCCCATCAAAAGGCGGTTGAAAAATATCAAGACGAAATACAAAAGATACAAAAACTTATACAAAGATTGCGCAATGTACCGTTTAGAGGTTGCTTGTTGAAATCAATTAGAACTTTCTTTTACTATGAAAACATCAATAAAGTATTAAATAAGAATCCAACTATTCTTGGTTGTTCAAATTGTGTCATTGAACTTACTGATGATAAAGCAACCAAACGTGAAGGCAAACCTGAAGATTTCATTACTAAGAAAATCGGTGTTCCTTATATGACAAATTATTCATTTGATCATCCTGATGTTAAAGATATCATACAATATTTGACACAAGTCTTTCCAGTGAAGGAAATCAGAGATTACATGTATAAAGATCTTGCATCGATGTTATACAGAAGAAACTCGGAGAAACTATTTAGAGTTTGGATTGGTGATACCAATGGTTCCAAATCAGTTTTGATGAAGATGATGCGTCATTGGTTAGGAGACTACTATTGTGATATGCCAGAAGAGTTCTTTTCTGGTAAAAAGATGAGTACAAGTGGACCTTCTCCTGAACTTGCACAAACTGAAGATGCTGCTGTTGCGTTTACATCTGAACCTGACAGTGATGAATCATGGAAAGGTGCACGTATCAAGAGAATTACTGGTGGTGATAGTTTTTATGCTCGTAGTTGTGGTGAAGATGGCGGAACTATTGAATCAACATTCAAATATATATTAGTTCTCAATATCGTTCCTGATATCAATGGTATGGATGAAGCAACAAAAAACAGATTTATGATGATTCCATTTGAAGGTAGATGGTTGAAGCCAGAAGAAGAACAAAAAACACCTATCGCAGAAACTTTTGATGAACAGGTAAAGAACAAAACCTATAGAATGGATTCAAGATTTGAAGAAAACATTCCACGCCTTGCCGGGGCCTTGAATTGGTTATGTATTCAAAACTACAGTAAGTATTTAAAAGAAGGGTTGATAAGACCATCTTATATCAAGAAATATATGGACGAATACTGGGCAAATAATGATCCTTATAGCGCATTCATAACAGAAAATATAGAAATTCCTAAGAAAGATGATGGATTAACAGATGATAATAAGTATATTGTTGCTTCTGACATATATCCAAAATATAGAACATGGTTCAAACAAAATTATCCTAATTTCAAACCAGTTGATCAACCAAAGTTCACTCAATTTATGTGTGCACCAGATAGATTAGGTAAACAAAAAGGAAGAAGATGGTATGGGTTTTCGTTGGTTTATAAAAACTAGTAATTCTAAAATAGTTTTAGAATTACCTTACTCT
>UEXM01000028.1_pt1 | contig 11529 bp, 24 predicted proteins | sample 1796661 | NCBI WGS metagenome assembly UEXM01 (sample SAMEA4772469, study PRJEB27181) | metagenome
ACGATTGTCTTGAGTTCTTCTTCGTGTTCTTTCGAGTGGGACTCGGCTATAACAGCTTCTAACTCTTCACGGATAATCTTCTCTAAATTCATGTACAATTCCTCATTTTTAAATCCTTTGCAAGCACCTGGGGTAGGTCTACATCGTGGTTTTTTTGATCTTGTCTCACCGTCAGAACGTCCGCAAGGCTTACACTTCCCATCACGGCAAGTATTGCAATCAACCCAACCACCCTTTTTACCAGGGGCTCCTTTGCGCTTAAACCAATCACCTAAATTCTTCTCCGAACTCGGTTTTTTGGTTAGTTTCCGTTTTTTTTCGTCGAGAGGACCATACAAATCATTCATTTTTAGACATTTCCAAAGCTTTCTCCAATAAATAGATCGGAATTTCACTATTGGTAATGTCTTTTATCTCATTAATCGTCGCCCACCTATAATCATCGTGTTCAACTTGACCGGTTTTTGGATTAGGAATATTAATATCAACATCCCCAGACCACTTCCTAGTTAAAAAATAGTATTTTTTTGGTTTAGCTTCCCCCAAATAAATCAAATTTTCTACAAGACAGACTAAATCGGTCTCTTCCTCAAGCTCCCGGCTGGCGCCATATTCAATAGAACTGTCGCTCTCATCTATATGCCCACCTGGAATGGTCCACATGCCTGCGCGCTCATCAATATTTGAACGCCTGATAATGAGAAACCGTTGCTTATCATCAAGACATGCAACGATCCCTACTTCTTTTAATTCATCTTCTGTTAAAAAGGCTTTCCAACTCATGGTTTATCTACATGCTCGGGGCTTTTCTGACAAACCATTACATAAGGTAGTTAGTGCGAGATCCATATTTAAGTTTTGTATCGGAGAAACCCAAATCATGTTTTCCTGTACCTGCGGCACTCCGGCGGGTCGCTCGATATCAACTGCCCAAAGTACTCCTATGATTTTACCGTCATCGTCATAGATAACTGATCCACTACAACCGAACCAACCATAGGTCTGTAGAATAATTTGGCGCCCTGCTTCTGGATGAGTCTCGAAACCTGCGACGTGCCCTCTAAAGCTTAATAAGCTGTGCCATGAGGGATATCCGGAATATGCAATTGTCTGCCCTATATCTATTAATTCAGTTCGTGGCCTCCATCGCATAGCGTTAGAATGGTCAAACTCGCTTGGCAAATATAATAAAGACATATCATGTAGAGGATCTTTATATATTAATACTGCCATCCTGCGTTCGGTCTCTGAAGTAATTAAATACGCCCCTCCAATTTCACCATCTGCCACGTGGTGAGCGGTCAAGACTAATTGTAGTCCCTTATAATTAATAAGTCCGCCGGTACCATGCCCTCTGCCTGAAACTACCCTAACCGAAGCATTTCTGACTCTTCTTTCGTTTGCGCTAAGCGAATTGCTTATTTGTGTTGTTACATTAGGGTTGATAGTTTGTGCCGGTGCCGGTGATGCCGACGTTACAGTAGATAATAGTGCTAATACACACAGTAATATTTTTTTCATTTTTGGTTCTCTCCTTTAAAAACTAAGAATCGAGTACCCAATAACGCAATATTAATCACTGACAAGAAAGCTAAGCCGGTCGAACCATAAACAATACCGACAATAAAGATTCCGATATTTACGCCAATGGCAGCGTGACAAAGCGATGTAATTATTTTTTGCAAGAGAGTCCCTCGTTATTAATTAGGGACGCGCATTGCAATTTGAAATTATTTCCACCCCGGACACCAATAATGGAATAACCTCCCCTGTTTTTAATAGATATACCGCAACTTCGGGAAACATTTTTGTTTGGATCCAATTACCTGTCGGGCTGTTGACTATTAAATCACTATTAACAACGACGCCGTATATTGGATGACGTGCTCCAAGCCGATCAGGGATATAATAATCTCTTTTAACTCTAACTAAATCACCTATTTGCGGTGGTACTATGACGCCGCTATCTGTTCTTTCATCCAAGCAATTGCTTCCTTATGAGTCTTAAAGCGTACAGAAAGTCCCTCAACATATTTATTGGTTCCAGATTCAAGTGCGGCCCACTGCCAATTCCACCCGGTTTCCTTAGCGTATATAAGCCCACCACTAAGACTTCTCTTGGTCCTGATATTTTTTCTTCTGATTATGGCTGATAATACGACACCACGAGCTAAATTAAACTGCTCCTCGGGCGATACTTCAACACGATCTTGGTCTACAGAAGCATCAACAACCCTAAACTCGAATTTTTTTATTTTTTCACCGTGCCTTTTGACTAAGCCCTCAAGCTCAAGTTGGTTAAATTGTTCAACTGCCTCTATTTGATCTCCATCATATGTAAAAGTGTGTAGTGGGGCTTTTGCTCTCTTGCCACTTTTAAATAATTTATAAACATTCCATTTAGAACTCATGGTTCCCTCCGTCTGCTGGATAAAGTGTTAGCATGCCAACAACAATTGAAAGTTTCATTCCTTCTTCCTCAATTATTGTTGACATCGGGACATTTGTAGGGTCTTCCGCATAACGGTCAATATTCTTTATCCACTTTACGTGCCAAAAATACATGTCATCATATATCATATCGATGCGTCTTTCACGCTCGATTAATAATGCTACGAACCCAGTAGTCTCATCAACTATTAAATCTCCTACTTTTAATATAACACCTTTTAGCGCAGATTGCAAGTCCATAATACAATTAATTCCGTTTTTCTACTCTAAAGGTGCCTGTCCTAATTAAATTACATAAACCTTCTTCAGTGTACGGTTGATATCTAGTTCTAATGACTTTGATGCTTGGGTTAGAACCAGTCCAATATATTTCCCAAGCCCATAGGTTGATCTCTAAACCTTCGCTCGGGCCATGTAATTCGTCGGATAAGCTGTATCTATCCACCAACAACCCAATGTCGCCGGTGGCTACATCGACGACGATGTCACCAATTTCTAAATTAATATCCACATAAGTAAGTAGGGAATATTACTATCGAATCGACTGTCTAATCTCTTGAGCGCGAATGCAGGCTAAAATATGGTCCTCAATTGATCGATCAGGCGACAGATCTGTATTAATTACACACACGTTATTTGGAAGAATCAGCGCCGGAATAGGGGAACGGTCGACCACAGGCTCATCCGCAATTGCCGGCGCCACACCAGCATATGCCGGTCGATTGTAGGTTGGTCTCGATTCGCGCCGATTTCTTCGCGCTAAATTTTCACCGCCATTTTTTTCTTCGGTAGAATTTTCCGTATTGGTGTCAACCGCATGAGAAGCCGCAGTATTATCCACATTTGCAGCCCAAACGCCGCATGCAGACAATACAAAAATTCCTATCAAGTATTTCATCACTTTTCTCCGCACCTTAAAGCGCAATAATTAGTCTGTTTATTTGCTAATAACCACATAATGACCGGTGTTTTCCCACCGAACCCAGACACCTTTACCGAGCTTTGGATAATTGACGTACATCATGCCGGTTTGCTCGTCGATTTGCATAACAAACCCAAGAGACCGGTCGCGTCTATACGAGTCTTTAATCCAAGAACCGGCGCCAGCCGACGAGTTGATAAGCTTATTGTCGAGTATCAATTTAAACCTTAATCCGATCGATGATATATGGATGATGGAAAGAAAGGTCTTTGTACAATTTCTTGATGACCTTCTTGGCAATTTCACCGATATCCGCTTTGGTGTCCTTAGACTTAAGTGCAGTCGCAAGCTCATCCGCAAGCAGCTTTTTCAACTCACGCTTAATACGCTTATCTAACTCCGTACCGATTAATTTCTTGATATCGGATTTATCAGTTGAAGATAGCGCTTCGTTAATAGTGACGACGATGTATTGTTTGGAAACTTGCATACTGTAAATAGTCTATATTATACATTATACACCAGTTCGAGGTGATTTGCAACATGATTCGACGCAATTTCGTCTTTTAGCCAATATACGCTGTACGTGTGATAGATATTATCATCCACCCTAACCACAATGCCCACACGTTTATGCTGCACAAATGGCGCATTGCTGGTATATCCATATGGGTTACCAACATAGCCGGTATAGTACACCAAGTCCCCAACAACAAACTGCATCGGCGTATTACGCCCCACCGCAGTATTCTCTACGTACGGTCCATGAGCGGCTTATCCGCTTTTTCCACCAACAGCAAATGGTCACCATTAAACAATCCCTTTGTAAACTTACTAACAACTAACGGATGGTTAGTCCATACAACTAAATACTCACAATTGGCAAACGTTTCTACAACGATGCCCACATATCTACCAAAGTCGGGCGCGCCTCTGGCTATGCTAAACCGGAACTCTGGTGCTAGGGTTACCAAGTCTCCCAACGCGAACGTACGCCTTGTGCCACGCGCCCAACGCGGCTTCTGAAATGTACTTATAGATCCACTATAAGCCTGTCCACCAACTACTGGTGGATCAGCGTCCCTCTTACTGCCCATATATTATATAGGGCCATAATAGTATATCTCCACTTTTCCGTCGGGGCGTCTCTCACATAATCCTTCCCAATCGCACGTGTCTATTCTGCGACTGTCACCGGGTTTGAACATGCGGGTTGCACTTGGGCTGTTCTCACAATACGCATATCCGCGTCCGGTATACCCACACGACCATCTGATATTGCCGTCACACATAGGGCATACCCAAACAGTGTGGTCTGGTACAAACACCGTCTCGTTCTTTCTAGATTCTCCACCCATGTAGTATATATGCGGTATAACCTCAAAATTTTTAGGTGCGGTTTTTTAAAAGTCATAATCTCGCATTTTTTGGTCGTAGCGATCGAACGGGCTAAGCCTCAGCCGCACACCGCCAATCGACCGAGACATACATTCGGGGTAGGGGGGAGGAGGGGGGCCCGTCGACACTTTTAACATGTTCTTGACAATGATAAATGTATGTCAAAATACTGTCAAACACATGTGATTGTCAAATATATGTCAAGAATCAGTCAGCATGTATGTTATCTCTAGCTAAGGTAACTGTATACTGTAGTATATATACATATAAGCACGCACTAACCACTCCCCAATAAGCCACGTTAAACGCCGCTTCTGAAGGTCTATCAGCTTTTAATATTATTATTTGTTTGACTCTCGACAATAAATCGCGAGCATACTGCCGACGGCGACCCATAAATCCTCTCCCTTTAAGGCGAACCCTAATCAAAACGCTAGACGCAAAGCCTACGCGCATAACGCAATGATGCGCAACCCTGCCGAAATGTACGGCAGAGTGTCACATTTAATACGTTTAATATATTAAATCAGCCCGCAGCCACCATTAAATCTGCGTATGATGCAGCAATGTACATGGTGAGGAAGGCAATGCCCAGCGCAACGCCAGCAAGGGCGTCGATTACTTTGTCTTTAGTTGAATACATTTAATATCCTATGATAATAGTATAACACATGTGAGGGCCACATGCAAGCCGTTTGTAAAAAGAATGTTAAAAAGAATATGTCAAAAGAATGCTAAAAGAGTGCCCACCGCATGCTGTCAAAATGCTGTCAAATGTGGGGGCATGCGGCGATATGTCAAAAGAATGTCAAAATAAATGTGCTTGACACTGTGTGTGCGTATAGGTATAAAGCCCCACCGCACTCAGAACACACTTATAAAACATTATATAAACACATGCAACCACAACACCCCACAACTAACCACTTTGATCCACCACTATACACAGTGTCTATTATGTGCTATAACACATATACTAAACACTTTGAATAGCTGAACCCACATGAGACATAACAGTGTTAGCAACATTTACTACCTCTGGAACCCATGAGTGTCTATTCTCATACAGATATACAATACCTGCAATGATTAAAATATTATGTATAAGTCTCGCCATTATTTCACCTTCCTTGCTTTCATGATGGCACGCTCTTCAGCGTAGAATGTTTCGGCTTTGCCGATGGGTAAAAGTTTATAGATCTTTGAGCCTTTAGCTGCTGTCACGATTGGTGAAGCATTAACTGCAACAACAATGCAGGGCTTGCCGCCGCACGCTTGCTTAACTGCATAGTTACCAGCGCGAGGCAAAACGTAGGAACCAACTGCATATTTCGGCTCAGCCTTATGCTCAGTTAATACTTTAATAGCGTATTTGTTTTTAGTCATCTTGTTAAACTCTGAGAGCGTAGGAATAAAATCATTATCCTCGACGATCTTCTCAGATAGGGCGCGGAAATATCCAGATGGGCGGTAATAGTGGGCGCACACGATCATGTCATCGCGCATACCATCTTTATTTGTTTTATAGTCGGCAATAAATGTCTGACGCGCGGTCATAGCCGCATCATCGTGCTCGCCCTCGATCTTGGCCAACATACCAAGTTGCTTGTGCGATAGTTCGCGACCGCCCATGATCTGACCTTGCAGGGAGTTGATGAATCCACGAGCCCATGAGGACTCTTCTGTGCGCTCACAGACGGCGTTAAGGCGCTCAAGCATGGTTGCACCCTTCTCAGCGTTCGCAGCCACGTTAGCGGGGCTGTAACGCTCTTCTAGGGTCTTTACCCAGCCTACGCGACCAGAGGTCAATGAACCCTTGCGCTCATAATAGCCCAAAAGGCTTTCAGCAAAACTTTTATCGCGTGCAGCGATCGCAGGGTTGTCAATGAGGTCTTGAAGGCGGTGACGATAAGTGCGACGAGCCATAATGTATCTCTCCTAAGCTGAATACTCTATAAGTATACCAGAAAAATGAGTAAAGGTCAATAGATTTAATGTAAAGTGAATGTTAAGAGTTGTTTTCTTTCTCTCTGCTCTCCGCATCCAACTCAGCCAGATCTTTGGCCACGTCGGCGACGGTCATCTTGCGGGTTTTAAGACGCTTGTTCGACTCACGGTTGAGCATACCCCAGCGGCGTGAGCCTTCAGGGTGCTCGCACAGGTGCAGGTGCGGAATACCGAGCGTTGTGTACCTTCTGAGGCTGTTCTTAGCCGCCGCGAGGGTGTCGGGCTTGGTGATCACCGACTCATAGCCTGTGATACGCCCTTCGGGTGTGAGTTCAACGGTGGTCTGACTTACGTAATACTTCATCATGGCATAACTCCTTACTTGTTATACTAACATTATACAGGAAAAACGAGGTAAAGTCAACAACTAAGTTGTCAACTAAATGTCAAGGACTATTGATCGATGGCGATGATGCGCTCATTGGTCTGGAAGTAGGGGCGCGCTGCCATGGCCTTAGTGGTCATCCACATGCGCTGACACTTGGAGGCTACGGGCTTTGGAGCGCACAGGTCAGTCAAGACGATGTGACCGTCAAACTTGTGCTTATTGACGTACTTAGTTGGAGCATCGAAGCATGTACCGCCAGTTAGAACGCGCTCGGTTGTGCGGCTTGCGCCCTTCTTCCAAGTATAGACCTTATCCTCGGCAACCTCGGTGTCGAACGGGATCACAGTGAACTCGGCGATCTCCGCGAGCTTGTTAAGCTCAGAGAAGAAGGCGGCGAGCATCTGATCATCAACAGAACCAGACTGATCGATGGAGATGGCGATCTTAGCTTGGCGACGTACGCGCTTACCCGCATGAATGCGAGGGAACCGCTTGTTAAGGCGGCGAGGCGTCGAGGTCTTATCGGCGCGCTGGCTTGTCTTGACGAAGTAACGAAGAACTTTGCGCCAGTCAACCTTAGTCTGGATGCGATCTAAGATGTCTGAGCGCATGCCTTGAGACACAGAACCCCAGTTACGGGACTTCTCAGCCTCTTCTGCTGCCTTCTTAACGGCTTCCTTCAATCGCTCCTTGGCAATCTCTTGAGTGGTCGCATCGCCCTCTCCAAACTCATCGTGCGAGTCGAAACTATCAGCGCCACCGAATGGATCACTTGAGCCCTGCCCATTGCCCTCACCGGGCTCGCCCTCACCTTCACCCTCATTTGACTCATCCTCATTCTGATCTTGCATATCTTTAAGAGCGGCAAGATACCACTCGTAAGATTTACCAGCGGGTAGATGAGCAAATGGACCCTCACCGGGGAAAACGCCCTTCATACCTTGACCATCGTGCATGATAGGGCCAGGATCGGCTTCACACGGGAGTTTACCACTCATTTCGGGCAAGCCGTTGATAGCAAGATCCATCGCGATGTTATCAATGCGCTGCAACCCATCAGTAGGCTTGCGACCAGTCACATGCTCAAGGATGATGTGATAGAACTCATGCATCAGAACACCAAGTTGGTGCTCAGGCTTTAGTTGACCCATGAAGTCAGGATTATAAAGCAACTCAAACTGAGCAGTATGCGGGTTGACACGCACGCCAGCGGTCGGAACGGACTTGCTTGCGGTCTTGTCGATGCGACGAGACAGAGCAGCAAAGAACGGCTCGCGCATAAGCAGGCGAGCGGTGTGCATGTTGAGATTGAAGGGTTTTTTAGCGTCGTCGGACATAGTGTTCTCCTGATTACCTATACAGTATACCATAGAAAAGTGGTGATTGTCAATGATTAAGTTGTCAAGAGAATGTCAAGGGATGGGGATATCAAAGTCTGCATGGATCATGGTATCGGGATACCATTTATGGGTGCCAGCAACGCCGTCAAATAGCCTGTACTGGCGTCTGAAGGTGTCAGTCCGCCCCCAGTCCCTATCAGGAGTTTGCGCCACCTCAACGACCAGACAGGGGCGCGAATCGCGCACCCTGATTAGTAGGTCACCCACTTTGAACTTGCGAGACACTATTGGTTACCTCCAAGGATCTCGACAAGGTGATCCGACACACGGCGACCGTCGGCGGTCTGAGTCTTGTGGAGCGCGATAGTGTTCTCGATGTTGTCGGAATCACCGATCACTGTCCAGAGCTTCATGGCCACCTCAGATGGCAGGGTCACGAAATACTCGGCGACGTTCGCAATCTGACCTTCAGTCAATGGCTCGGCGAAGGTCTTGGAAGCCTCGAACTTCTCGATCATTGCAGCGTGGTCATTGATGCCCCACTGAGCGGTCTTGTCGATCTCGCCGTTGTCGATGAGGTCTTCAATAGTCACTTGCCATTCGTACTTCTCAACGAAGTCGCGAAGAGCAACAGCACCCTCGAAACCCACGAACGCAGTCGCAAGGTTGAAGAGCATATCCCGATCACCTTCTTCGCCGAAAACGCCGATAGGAGCTACAGTATCGTTGAACCGCTTCCAGCTACGGCGAGAAGGGTAAACCTTGTTAGGCTCGTACTCACCGATGTGCTCAAGGTGGTTACGGTTATGGTTAATAAAGTCCCAAAGGATACCATCAACGTTGTCCTGCGCCCACTTGAGCCAATCTTCAGTAGAAGGCTCGACATCGAACACAGTCCAGCGGTCAAGCTCGGCAGGATCCATCTCGCCAACTTGGTACTGAGCGCCATGCTCGCCACCGTTGACAGCAGCAACGATCAAGGTATCAGCGTGAAGGTGCCAGCCGTTGATCTTGCGGCTGTCAGTCAACTCGAAGAGCCCCTGACGGACTTCCTGAGTGGCGCGGTCAACCTCATCGAGGAAGAGTACCACTGGCTGCTCACAAGCCGTTACAAGCCAATCTGGAGCGTTCCACGTGGTAGCCTTGCGACCGTTGATCTCAGTGTCAGCGGTGTCAGGCAAGCCGAGAAGATCACCCTCGGTCATCTGAGACGCGCGGCGCTCGATGACAGGGAGATTGCGGGACTCCGCGATCTGATAGACCACTTGAGATTTACCGACACCATGACGACCGCGCAACAGCACGGGCAACTTGGCGTTAAGGATGTGAGGGACGACGGACGTGAAGGTTGCGAAATCTACAGACATGATTTTCTCCGATTGGGTTTTTCTCTAACTTACTTAGTAAGTATACCATAAGTGGCGGTAAAGGTCAACAGGTTTGTTGTAAAGTAAATGTCAAGGACTAATCAAGGTGCTCGACACAACAGGTGCTTTCGTCGCCGACGTTGTTGATAGGCTCACCGTAGAAGTCCTCATCTTCTTCGATCTCGTCTACAAGTTGTTGTTGGAACTCAATCAAGCGATCAAGTAAATCCGAGGCGTCTGCGTTGCCAGCAGTGATATCAAAAGTCAGGCGGTATGTCATAGTCTTCTTTCCTTGTTTGGTATAACCATTATACCATTAAAAGTGGGGGGTTGTCAACAACTAAGTTGTCAAGTAAATGTCAAGTCGCCAACTCAAGGTCGCGCTCTGGGTAAGATGGCCAGCCGCCGTAGCTGGTCGGGCGTTCTCCAGTCCAAGCCACACGTGGCCAGCCTGTACTCTCCATGACCAGACCAACCTTACCAGCGTAGCCTTGACGAATGGCGCGCTTGTTTGACTTGCCGCGCACAAGATCGCCAGCAGAGAACTTAGGCGGCGATGGTAGCAGACTCTCACAGACCTGTGAGATGTTGTTACGGAACGAGCCTGCATGGTAGTCAGTGTAGAGATCAGAAACATCATTGACTCCGCGAACGTGGAATAAACAAGCATCGCCATCCAGCGCGCCAGCGTCCCAACCATGCATACCGTTGACCGAGAACGATCCTTCATATCCTTCATGGCGGAACTTCCACTTATAATCACCGTTTTTCGTTGGGGCGCTGATAGTGATATCAATACCTTGCTTCTTGAAGTGGGACTTGATTTTTTTGATTGCGTTGCGAACTTTCATATATATCTCCTTACTTGATATGCTATATTATACACTAAAAACGGGGGTAAGTCAACAACTAAGTTGTCAAGAGAATGTCAAGAGTTCCAAACTACTCTCACCACACCACTCTTCAGTACCGGCACCAAACAGCGATAGACCTTGCGTTGTCCACATGACACGCAGTGCGCTGGGGCACCCATACGCAGGCTCGCCGACTCTGATAATGATACCGATCTGCTCGGTAAGAAAATGTTTAACAATATCACCTACTTGCACTTACCACCTCCAACCATTTCTTTTGTTCCCACTGAATGTCCCCGTCTTGAATCCAGCAAACTTTAACGCGGTCGGGTCGCACGGTGCCACGAACAACACCTTTTCCGTCCGCTTGCATAATGATGCCTGTGAACGCCGTATCGATCATTCTCACCAAATCACCGACTTGCACTGATCACCTCTAAATGTTTTTTATGGATCCACACTGTCTCACCATTTGGCCAAAGTATACCAAGCAGCAGTGTAGCTGTCTCATGAGCCGCGACCACAAGCCTCGGAGCGCGCCATAGACCACGCGCAGATATCACCAGATCACCGACTTTCATTGACCACTTCCAACTGCGTACTACCAAACTTATGGACACCGCCGCGCACTAACACATCGTACACTGTAACCATTCCGTTCATGGTCTTAGTCGACTCGTACTCTTTGACGATACACCCAGTAGGCTTTCCATCAACGTGCTTAGTTCTCACCAGATCACCTACTTTCATTGAGCACTCTCCCGCTTTGCTTTACTCTCAGCCAATACCTTCGCAACCCACTCGCCATTAAACTCTGCTGCATACTCATCACGCAGCACCAACAGCTTCTCGCCGTCTTTAG
>UEXM01002923.1_pt1 | contig 11517 bp, 10 predicted proteins | sample 1796661 | NCBI WGS metagenome assembly UEXM01 (sample SAMEA4772469, study PRJEB27181) | metagenome
CTTTAAATCGCATATAGAACAGGTAATTGTTCATTACATGAAGCAAGCAATTCAAAGTGACAGAACCACGGTTTATAATGCTTTGTTAGATGCCGGGGAACCCAAATTAGCCGAATTGATTAGGAGATTATGATATGGCTTTCACAGGAAATTTTATGTGTACCAGTTTCAAAGTAGAACTTTTGAAGGCTGTGCATAATTTTACTAACAGTACAGGTAATACGTTTAGATGTGCTATGTATACCAACAGTGCTTCTTTTACGGCGGCAACCACGGCCTATACGGCATCTAACGAAGTGACGGGAACGGCCTATGTAGCTAAAGGCAATGCGTTAGTAAATGTCACGCCTACAAGCACAAGCACCACTGCTTTTACCGATTTTAGTGATACTACGTGGAGCAGTTCTACCATTACAGCGCGAGGGGCGATGATCTACAACGATTCCGCTACTGCCGACCCAAGCGTAGTGATTCTAGATTTTGGATCAGACAAGTCTTCAAGCTCGGGGGATTTTACGATTGTATTTCCTACCGCTGATTCGACGAGTGCGATTATTAGGATAGCTTAACATGGCAGGGGTAACGGTCACCCTTGAAGGCTGGGGCGTTGATGTTTGGGACGCGGGAGCCTGGGGGGAAACTGGTGCTGGTCAGGTAGGCACCGCTTCCGTTGGCTCAGGCACAACCGTAACTGGCGCGGCTAATGTCAATGTTACTGGTTTAGCTGCCACGGGGTCGGTTGGAACGGTAAGTGTTACCGTGGTATACCACGAAACTGTTAATGTTACGGGGGTAGCGGGAACAGGACAGGTAGGAAGTGCAGTAGGCAGTATTCCCGTAACCGTTCCTCTTCAGGGATGGGGAGTAGGAGATTGGGGGGATAGCTCATGGGGCTATTCCAATGCAGGATCTGTAGGTACGACGGCTGTTGGAACAGCCGTTGCTCTAACTCAAGGAACGGTTAACCTAACAGGCTTGAGTGCGACTACCGGGCTAGGAACAGTTAGTCTGGTAACCAACAGTTCGTTTTCAGTTACAGGCGTAGCGGGAACAGCTTCTGTTGGAACGGTAACGACGGAACAAGGAACTGTAGTTGCTTTAGTTGGATCGGGCGCAACAGGAAGTGTTGGAACGGTAACGGTTACCAATAAAACTTTGGTAGATGTAACAGGAGTATCGGCAACAGGAGAGACATCAGGAGTCCAGAACTGGATGGAAATAGTACCGTCACAAACACCAAATTGGGTAGAGATAGCGGCTTAAACAAGAGGTTTTAAACATGGCAACTTATGTAAATAATTTAAGGCTTAAAGAGATTGCAACCGGAGCCGAGAGTGGCACGTGGGGCACATCGACCAATACAAATTTGGAATTAATCGGAGATGGTCTGGGTTACGGCACTGAACAGGTGGCGGCAGATTCTAATGAAACCTTTACTATGGCTGACGGAGCCGCCGACGGTATGCGGGCGATGTACCTGAAATTTACCTCCGCTGGTTCATTAACGGCAACACGTGAACTGACACTTGCTCCCAATACGGTTTCCAAGTTCTGGATTATTGAAAATGCCACTACTGGAAGCCAGATCATCACAATAAAACAAGGTTCCGGCGCTACGGTAAATATTGCAAGTGGCGCAAAAAAGATGGTGTACACAGATGGGACAGGGTCTGGAGCCGCTGTTTATAGCGCCAATCCTGGTAATGGGGAAACAGGGTCAGGTGCTTTGGTATTTGGCACAAGTCCTACCTTCGTAACCCCCGTTTTAGGTACACCAGCAAGCGGCACCGCTACTAACCTGACAGGACTTCCTCCTGCTGGTGTCGTAGGAACAGCCGCCATTTTAGGCGCTAATACTTTTACAGCCCTACAAACGGAAGCTACTGGGGCGGACATTGCAGCGGCAACCACGGTAGACCTTACTGCGGCAACGGGCAATACAGTAGTTATTACAGGAACAACTACCACAACAGCCTTTACAATGACTGCGGGTCAGCAGATGGTACTTATCGCGGAGGCGGCATGGCCTTTGACCTTTAATGCTACAACGATGAACATCACGGGTGGTGCAAGTTATACGTGTGCCGCTGGTGATAGGCTTTATGTAGCCAAAGATATTGACAACGTCATCCGCGTGTCCGTGAACAAACAAGATGGTACTGCGGTTGTTTCGAGCGGTGTATCCGCAGGACTTTCTATCGCGCTTGCGATGGTAATGGGATTCTAGGAGAAAATAAATGGCAAACCCCAATATAGTAAATGTAACAAGTATTTTAGGTGAAACTACTTATCTTACACCCTCGGCAACTACCTCGGTTGTTTTACTACCTAATGCCTCAAGCAGTGGCAAGGTTTACAAAATTAACCAAATTGTGGCGGCGAACGTAGACGGAAGTAGTGCGGTGAACGTGAGTGTTGACCTCTACAGTGACGGGGATGTGGGTCAGGGTTCTGCCCCTTCAGGTGGTACAGCTTACCCCATTGTGTCTACTGTCTCAGTTCCGGCAGATGCTTCCTTGATTGTTGTAGACAAAACTACTGCGATCTACTTGATGGAAGATAAGTCGATTGCTGTAACCAGCGGAACTGCAAGTAAAATCACTTACAGTGTAAGCTACGAAGTAATCAGCTAAGGAGTAGGCCATGCCTATAGGTGATCGTATTGGTGGGTTTATACGTCCGGGTTTTAATCCGTTATTAGTAGCGGATGCGCCCACTATTGGTACTGCTTCATCAGGAGGCAGTTTAGATATTTCTATAGCTTTTACTGCGCCCTCGGATGTGGGTGGTGGTGCGATAACAAGTTATGAGGCCGTAGCCACCGAAAGAACAACTTTTGTAGTAACGGTTGGCGGTGGAAAATTTGTTATTGACGGGGTATCTCAGGACACATTAACCCTTCAGGAAGGGGGTACTTATACTTTTGATCAATCAGCAGGGACTAATGCTACTCATCCTTTACGTCTTTCAACAACGTCTGACGGTACTCACGGGGGCGGGAGCGAATACACTACAGGCGTAACCACTAATGGGACTCCCGGCAGCGCAGGAGCGTATACACGAATTGTTGTAGCAAGCGGAGCGCCTACTCTTTATTACTATTGCTCAAGTCACAGCGGAATGGGCGGCACTGTAAACACCACTACGGGTGCTACAAGTTTTACTGCAACGGGCACATCTTCTCCTGTTACAGTTACAGGTTTAATCGAGGGTCAATCTTACACTACTACGGTTACCGCTATTAATGCTTACGGGCCAAGCGGCATGAGTGCTGCAAGTAATAGCGTCACAGCACAAAACCTCGTGGGAGAGCTTTGGTCTTGGGGTTATAATAATGAGGGTCAATTAGGTCAAGGCAATACCACTAGTTATTCTTCTCCTGTCCAAATTGGGGCGCTCATTACTTGGAAGCAATTAAGTTCAGGAGAGCGATGGGCGCAAGCAGTAACATCAGACGGAAAACTCTATAGTTGGGGAAATGCCAACGATGGGCAACTAGGTAACGGTGGTACTACCGACACCTCATCCCCAGTACAAGTAGGGGCGCTAACTACTTGGGACAATGTTTCTTCTTTAGTACAGACCGCGACATCAGTAAAGACAGACGGTACATTATGGGCATGGGGAAATGCCACTAGCGGAAGGCTAGGTGATGGCACTACTGTTTCTAAAAGCTCCCCAGTTCAAGTTGGCGCATTAACAAATTGGTTAAGAACTAGTGCTGGTTATTATCATTGTCACGCCACAAAGACAGACGGTACGCTTTGGAGTTGGGGAAACGGCACAGCAGGACAGTTAGGTGATAACGCACAAACTAACAGAAGCTCTCCTGTTCAGGTTGGCTCTCTCACTACATGGGATAATGTAACAGCCGGATTTTCTTGGGGCGCAGGAATAACTACAGACGGAAAACTCTACACTTGGGGTTCTAGTAGTTACGGGCAAGGTGGGCAGAATAATACTACAGAAACCTCTTCCCCAGTTCAGGTTGGCGCACTAACTACTTGGTCTAAAATTGCTGGTGGCAAAAGTACCGTAGCCGCTATTAAGACAGACGGCACGTTATGGGCTTGGGGTTGGAACAATTATGGACAACTAGGCGATAATACTACTACGAATCGTTCTTCTCCTGTACAGATTGGTTCCTTGACTACATGGGCGGGGATTGTGCCAGCAATGAATCACATGATGGCAGTAAAAACAGACGGCACGTTATGGGCTTGGGGGTATAACGCAAACGGCGCGTTAGGACAAGGCGATACCAGTAACCGTTCCTCTCCTGTTCAAGTTGGCTCATTAACTACTTGGTTAGCGATAGTAGGGATGGGGGGTTGCGCCCCAGAAACATTCTCTTTCATGATTAAAAAACCATCCTAATATGAAAACAAAATTCTACACAGAGGTAAGCAATGCCTAATTATTCTGGTAAGTGGAAGCTACCCACTGTTATGCAAGCCGAGGGTGCGGGTAACTGGCCTGCGCCTTTTAATTATTTGTGGGCGTGGGGTGAGAACGCTGAGGGTCGTCTGGGCGTTGGCAATACTACTGACTACAGTAGCCCTGTACTCGTTGGCGCAGATAATTGGTCTAGCATAAGTAGTTACAACGGTTCGACAATGGCACTAAAAACAGATGGAACCTTGTGGATGTGGGGTGATAATGGTGCTGGTCAGTTGGGCCTTGGCAACACCACCGTTTACTCTTCTCCCAAACAAGTCGGGGCTTTATCAGATTGGGCATTTATCTCCGCTGGAAGCAGTTGGAGTATAGCCATTAAAACAGATGGAACTATGTGGTCGTGGGGTACTGGAGCGGGTGGTAGGAGTGGTCATAACAACACTACCATTTACTCTTCCCCCGTACAAATTGGAGCATTGACAACATGGGCGAAATGCCAAGCAACCAACGATGGTGGCAGGGCCATTAAAACAGATGGAACCTTGTGGGCGTGGGGTGATAATACCTACGGTCAATTAGGGACGAATAATACAACAGCCTACAGTAGCCCTGTACAAGTTGGAGCATTAACAACATGGGCCACTATTGGAAGCATATACAATTTTACGATTGCCCTTAAAACAGACGGCACGTTATGGTCTTGGGGGCTTAACGGCGCGGGTCAGCTCGGCCTTGGCGATACTACTACCCGCAGTAGCCCTGTACAAGTTGGGGCTTTAACCACTTGGTCAATAGCAAAAGGCGGCGGCAACATGACCATCGCCATTAAAACAGACGGAACAGCATGGTCTTTTGGCCAAAACAACCGAGGACAACTAGGCAATAGCCCGTCGTACCCCTATCCATTTGAATCATCCCCAGTACAAATAGGGGCTTTAACAACTTGGTCTGGCATCGCCTGCGGGGACCAACACACCATTTCGACCAGAACAGACGGCACGTTATGGTCTTGGGGGTATAACGACATCGGGCAGTTAGGTATTGGCAGCACAAGCTACAAAACCAGTCCTGTGCAGATTGGGGCTTTAACAACTTGGACGGTAACTGGCGCCGGGCCTGCGATGGGTTTCGCAATAGCAGAAGCATGAAAAAACAAATACATTTTATGTCAGGTGTACCTCGCTCCGGTTCTACGGTACTGGCGGCTATACTCAACCAAAACAAACAGACCCATGTTTCTACAACGTCAGGTGTGGTATTTGCTTTGGATGCGTTGGCTAACGTATGGCACTCGCAAGAACTTCTTGGCGAGAACGACAAGGAGCGAACCAAACTGTCTCGAATTATGGGGGCGGTAGTTGACACGTTCTACGAAGATTGTGATGAGCCTGTCATTATAGATAAGGGTCGAGGCTGGCCTATTCCGACAATCCTCAGTGCAATGACACAGGTACTTGGGGAAAAGCCCAAGATCATTGCTACAGTGCGTTCCATACCGGACTGCATGGCCTCGTTTGTGCGTGTGGCTAAACCGGATGACCTTGATGAATTTATCTATTCTGGAATACTTAGTACCCATCTCAAGGCGGCATACATGGCTATACAAAGTGGTTATGACTTTGCCCCGGAGTGTTTCTGCATAGTGGAATACGAAGACCTAGTGGCTGATCCAAAAGCACAACTTGATCGTATACACGAATTTTTAGACCTGCCTGATTTTGAGTATGATTTTACGGCTATTGATGGCACTAGCGTTCAGGAAGATGACGAGGAGCTACACGGCTACGAAGGGATGCACGATATTCAACCTGTGCTTGCCAAGCAGCACAATGAAAACCCCAAAGACGTACTAAAGCATCATTACGCTACCTTTTGTCAGCCTGAGTTTTGGCTAGATAAACCCCGCACAACTCCTGAATTGCATGACCTAGACCTTCAACTAACTGCGTCCAAGATGGGTAACTTTACCGAAGGCTGGCGTTTAAGCCAAAAGCTGGAGCAGGATGAGCCTAACAACCATCGAGCGGCCTATAACCGAGGGTGGTACTTGTTGCGTCAGGGAGAGATACAGAAAGGTTATCAGTTAATGGATCGTGGTCGAATAGAAGGAGTATTTGGAAATACTATTCCCGATGCACCTACTGGCCCGTGGGATGGTAAGACTAAAGGCACAGTGCTGTTGTATTTAGAAGGTGGCCTGGGCGATCAAATTCATCAGGTACGTTATGCCAAAGCTATTGCCGCAAAGGGCTGCAAAGTAGTTGTGGGCTGTTCTGGCTCACTTGCGTCACTGTTTGTAGATGTTGAAGGGGTAAGTTCTGTTGCTCAGCATGAAGCGTGTTTTGGAACTTACCATGACTTCTATGTACAAGGTATGTCAGCGGTTGTACCTCTTGGGTTTGAATTAACAGACCTAACGGGTGAAGCCTACATTACCAAACCAAAAACTATTAAAGGCTACCGTAAGCGGATTGGTTTGCGTTGGCAGGGGCAAAGTGCGTTTGAACACGAACACCACAAGAAGTTTCCTTATGAATTGATGTTCGAGGCTGTCAAAGATATAGATGCGGAGTTTATCTCCTTACAGCGCGACGAAGGGGCAGAGGCTTGCCCAGAGTGGGTAGAACAAGTCCCGTTAAATACTTGGGAAGATACCCGACAAGCTGCGGCTTCCTGCGATCTGGTTATTTCTTCGTGTACTTCAGTCAGTCATTTATCGGCTGCGATGGGTGTAGAGACTTGGGTTGTTACCCCTGTCATGCCTTACTTTTTATATGCACAGGAGGGCGATACTTGCCCTTACTACGATACAATGAAATTAATGCGGCAAGAATCGTTTGGTGATTGGAAGGCTCCTTTTGCCAGAATCAAGAAATCCCTAAGCGAAAAGAAGCAAGCATTACGGAGAGTCAAATGAGCGGAAAATGGCCCGGAGGGGTGATAAGTAAAACAGCTCCTACTGTTACTGGCCCTACGGACGGCGAAGGTGGCAGTGCATCGGGTATCTGGACACTGGATCAGGCAGCAGATTACGAGAAGCAAGGTCTGTGGCCTAAGCCTTTAGTTTACAGACAGCTTTGGGCTTGGGGGCGAAACAATCAGGGACAACTAGGTCTTGGTAGTGACTCGGACAAATCTTCGCCCCTACAAGTTGGTGCGCTTACTGACTGGAAGAAAATTGAAACTGGGGAGTTCTGCACGACTGCCATTAAATCAGATGGCACTATTTGGACTTGGGGATTAGGTAGTACGGGGCAACTGGGTCTAGGAAATACCACCAGCTATTCTTCTCCAAAACAAGTTGGTGCACTCACTACTTGGGCTACTGCATCAATATCGCGCAACCATGTTTGTGCCGTTAAAACCGATGGCACTCTCTGGACTTGGGGGGCAAATGGAAGTGGTCAGCTAGGTCTAGGCAATACCACTTACTATTCTTCTCCAAATCAAGTCGGAGCTTTAACTGATTGGTTAAGTGTAGCTGCTGGTTTGTATTTCAGTCTTGCCATTAAGACAGACGGTACATTATGGACATGGGGATATAACGCTTACGGGATGCTAGGTGATGGTAGTACCACCAACCGTAGTTCTCCTGCCCAAGTAGGCGCTCTTACTGATTGGGCTGCTGCCGAAGCTAGTTACTACACTACTATAGCTATTAAAACTGATGGGACTATGTGGTCATTTGGTCAAAACAACTATGGTCAGTTAGGTGATGGCACTGGCGTCGCCGCCCGTAGTTCTCCGGTACAGATCGGCGCGTTGACTACATGGTCTAAAGGAGCCGGAATCTATTACCACTCTGGCGCTATTAAAACCGACGGCACTCTGTGGGCTTGGGGAAGAAACAACAGTGGGCAACTAGGTCAAGGTGATACCACTAACTATTCTTCTCCTGTACAGGTGGGTTCACTTACTACATGGGATACTGTAGGGGGCGGTAATGCTGTTACGGCTGCCCGTAAAACAGACGGGACACTGTGGGCATGGGGAAGCGGCTCTTATGGGCAACTAGGATTAGGCAATACAACTTCATATTCCTCTCCGGTACAAGTAGGCGCACTTACTACTTGGGTGGGTTTAGATGTAGGCGGTCTAGGCAGTTCAACACTAGCTTTTAAAACACCTTAATTAATTAAACAGGAGGCTATTATGTCTTTATTTGTAAAAGTTGAAAACGAAGAAGTAACACAGGTTTGGGATACACAGCCTCCTGCGGGAGAATCTGGCTGGCAGTCAGCCGTTGAAGTGCGTCCTTCTATTACTGATGGCAAGCAAATCTATACTGGACATACGTTTGATCTAAGTGCCGATCCGGTACAAATCGTTTACGGTGTAGAGGATTTGACTGTAGATCAGCGTAAAGCAAATCTGATTAGTAATGCTAAAAGTGCATATCAGCAGGTAGCCAATGAGCAAACGCAGCTTGAAGCTGATGATGGTTCTGGTGATGCCGCAGCAGTTGAAACGGCCAAAAATACTAAAAACTCAAAAATAACAGCTATTAATGCTTGTTCAACACACGCAGACCTGGACGCGCTTTAAGTTAAAAATGTAACGGGGGAGGCGTTGATGCTCAATGAAAAAGTTACTGCTTATCGTTTTTGTTGTAGCAAGCTTTCCCCTGTTCGCTCAAGACACGAACACTAATATTACGACTACTAATACGTCTACCACTACCAATACGTCTACAAATAACAACAATAATACGAACGTAAATACCAATACGTCTGCAAATACCAATACGTCAACTAGCACCAACACGAACACCAATACTAATTCAAACGACAACACCAATGTAAACACAACGACTTACACGGGTAACAACACCAATACGAACAGCAATACAACGAACTACACGGGTTCAAATACGTCTGTAAATACCAATACGTCAACCAGCACGAATACCAATGCCAACACCAATAACAACACGAATAATACAAATTACACTGGGATTAACACGAACAATTCCACTAACGTAAACACTAACGCAAATACAAACACAACGACTTACGATGGCACAACTAACTCCAACAATGTTAATAACAACACTACTAACTATACGGGTAACACCACAAACACGAATAGCAATACAACGAATTCAACATCTGCGGCCACAAACACCAATAGCAATAACAACACCAATGTCTCTACTTCAACGAATAATTCAACTAATACCAATACGAATAATTCAACATCGGATAACAGTAACACCACGAACTACACAGGTTCGTCGGTAAGCAATAACACCAATAGCAACACGACTAACTACACAGGCGATACAACCTCTAACAACACGAACACCAGTACCAATACGAACACTAACACCTCAACCGTTAATCAAACTTCCAGCAGTAATAACGTAAGCACTAACAATGATTTTAGCCAATCCAACAGCGAAGTAAGCTCTACGGCTAACAACACGAATACAAACAACAACACAAGCCAATCAACTAGCAGCCAGCGGGTAACTCAACGAATAGAATCACCACCGCCTAGTGCAATAGCGCCAAGTATCGGCTCCAGTTACTCACAAGACCTCTGTACCACTGGCGTGTCAGGAGCAATACAAACGCAGATATTCGGGTTCTCTGGTGGTCGCTCCATCACTGATGAAAACTGTGAACGAATAAAATTAGGCAAGACGCTTTATGACATGGGTATGCGCGTGGCTGCGGTAAGCCTAATGTGCCAGGACGAACGAGTATTTGACGCTATGCGTATGGCAGGAACGCCCTGCCCCTACGAAGGGTTAATAGGAGAAGAAGCTCAGATAGCTTGGGAAGCCGAAGCATTAGAGCCGGAAGAGCTAGAGTCTGACTACGAGTACAGGCGTTACGGCAGCAGGGGCAGAAGATGAAGTGGTTGGTAGCCTTGGTGTTTTGTTCTACAGCTTATGGCGCAAGCACTAGCGATCCCAGTGTTTATATTTACGAAGGCGGGCAAGCGCTAATTGATCTGTCAGGAATGTCCGGCACTACTAACATGAACGCCTGTGATGATTGTATCTCTGGCTGGAGTCCTAATTTCGGTTTTGACTTTGACTTTTACGGAACCAATTACACACGGGCAAAGATGTCCACTAATGGCTGTGTAAGCTTTACCGGACTTAATTGTAACGATTACACTCCGCAGCCTCTGCCTTACAGGGATCAAACGCTTTACCCTTTTTGGACTGATTTAATTCGTAATAACAGTTCCAAGATGTTGTTTAAGTCCTTTAGTGATTATGTGGTTTTTGGCTGGTACGGCATGAAAGAGTACAGCTATCCGAACCATAGGGGGAGCAACAACTTTGAAGCGATCTTGTGGGCTAACGACAGCTATGAATACCGCTATGGCGCATTGGATATTGCCAGTCATGACGTATTAATTGGCGAACAAAACAGCAGCACAGAACACAGAACCTATAGATATTATGACAAGAGCAACGCTTATCCTACTTGGGATTTATGGGATTCTACTTTTGGTGGTGCTGTTCTGGAGAACGGGGGAAGCCTTTACGCTGCCAGCTTTGCCAGCCAATGCAGTAGTAGTGGATTGTTTAGTACCTCTTGTAGCAACTACGATGCGGCTTACTTAACGCAACAGTGTGACGCTAACGCTTTGTATAGCTCCCAATGCACCGGATACGAGGCAGCATACACAGCCCAACAGTGCGCGGCAGATGCCAGTTATGATGTGTCTTGTTCTGGGTATTGGGATACTGTTCTTACTTCCAACGCCACGGATCAGTACACAGACGTGGTGGATGGGGATGACGTAACTGATTATTACTTTGTTGATGACGATGATGACGCAGTAGATTATTCAGACACTACAGACACCGACACAATTGTTTCTCTAGGCTACGACGATAACGCGCTTGGTTATAACGAACAGGATTTTTACGGGTATGACCTGGACGGTTACGATGAGGACGATACTGGGCAAGATACTGTTGTTGTTATGGTTGATAACGATGTTTTTAGTGGGAATGATTTTGGGTTTGATGGTGATGATGGAATTGATGACCTACCTGTAATTGAGGTTGTAGAAGTTGTTGAAGTTGACGAGATCGAAGAGGTTTTTGAAGAAACTTTTGAAGAAGTGTTTGAGGAAGTTATTGTAGAGGTCTTT
>UEXM01002925.1_pt1 | contig 11515 bp, 31 predicted proteins | sample 1796661 | NCBI WGS metagenome assembly UEXM01 (sample SAMEA4772469, study PRJEB27181) | metagenome
ATTAAATCTTTCTAAATCTTGTATAGAATGAGGTTTTGCAATAAAATTATTTAATAGTTTTACTTAAAGGAACTGTGTTATAATAATATTATGAATCCTTTCGATGTAATTGATGTAACTGAAGATAGTGAATTTTTCTCAACTGATACAGATGAAATAATATCAGTTGAAGAAATTGAAAGTTATCATCAGGCTGGTATCGAGTTTACCAAAAACGCGATGATACAATTAAAAAAGGATTTTGGAGACTTAATAAAATGAAAAATGATAATGAAAAAACTGCTGAAGCTTTTTGGATGGTAATTAATATTATTATACTGATGACTGTGTTAACCGCATTTGTAGGGATCACCCTAACAATATTTGGTCAATAAAGGAACCCCTTTATAATAATCTTATGAAAGATTTACCAATTAATCAAATTGATAATGGTGATCATATGTCACCTCCGACAATGTTTCTAGACATTGATGGTACGTTGATGCATTTTCCTCATACCCCCGATGAGTATAGAAGTATTTCAAACGGCTCTGAAGAAATGAAAATGCTTCCTGGTGTAAGAGAGAAGTTATGGGAATGGGAAGGTAAAGGTTATAAAATTATCTTAACTACAGGACGTAGAGAAATGTTTAGAGCAGAAACTGAAAGAGCTCTTAAGATGGCTGGTGTAGGTTATGAACAATTAGTTATGAGTTGTGGATGTGGTCCTAGATATATCATTAATGACCGTAAACCAAGTATTAAAAATGAAAAGGTAGATACTGCCTTTGCTATTAATGTAGATCGAGATGAAGGGTTTGAAAATGTCACTATTTAAGATTTTTGTATTTGCTTACATTCAAATTCTTCTTATAGCAACCAATACCATTAACGTTGCAAATGGTAAGTTATTAGAAGCAATGATAACATCGTTACTAATTGGTGTTGCATGGTGTGTAGGAGTTACTGGAGTTGCTAATGGAGGCTTAAAACAAAAGATTGCTTATTGTGTAGGTGGTTCTCTCGGATGTGGTTCTGGAATTATTGTAAGTAGTTATTTAGGAACATTAATATAATTATAATATGATAACCGAACAACTTTTACTAGAGACTCGTGATGAAATTATTGCTCGTTCAGATGCCAATGATAGATTATTTAATAAGTTATATGCAAAAGTATCAGATAGGCATAAAGCAGAGCATAAGGATTTAGAAAATCAGTTTATAGATTTTTGTTATAATAACGTTTACTATAAACCTAAAGATGTTAATGCATTCTTTAGACAACTTTATGAAATAGGAGTACTCGAGTACTTAGACTAATATAATATGAAAATACAAATAGAACAACACGGTGAAAAATTTACATTTGAAACAGATAATGATGTTTGCACTCCGGAACTGATTGATAACTTATATGGGTTATGCGTTGCAGCAGGATACCACCCTGATAGTATTACTAGTGCAATGTATGAAAAGGGTTATCAGATGAGTGATGATGATAATAATGACGTTGTATCAAGTGGAGTATACGATCCTGAATATCAATCATGAAGAAATCAATGAACAGTCAAAAAAATAATAACAGACCTTTATACATACATGAAAAGATTATCATAGCGGTGTTCACGCTATGTTCAGTTATAGCTCTTTTCATGTGGTTAAGTTTACTATGATAAAAGGAGGTACAAAAGCAGTTAGTAATCTAAGAATACGGGAAATGTCTTCTGGTAGTTTAATTATCACTATTCCTAGAGATACTGCCATTAGAATGGGCTTGAAGATTGGAGATAGAGTAACAGTTACAAAGGAACAGTGATATAATATTGGTATGGAAGTAGTAAACGATAATTTGAGAAAGATATTAGGGTTAGATAATCCTCCTCCTCGGGTTACTGAGAGAGTACGAGGTGTTATGACGTTTGATCATAAGACCGGTGGCAGTGTGCAGGTTATGTCTGCTGAAAGCTATAAGCGTAATAAGAAGTATTATGTACCTCGTAGAGGGTGCCGAAGTGTGATGAAGCAATTCTGATGATCAATCCGGAATATAAATTAGTAACAAAAAAGGGTAAGCATACGTACATAGATCATTTTGACTTTGAAGAGACAATCGATCATGAATCTTTCTACACATACTATAGAATGAGGGAAAAGGATTCAAGCGTAAAGTTTAACGCTAAAGGTTATAAAAAGTATTTCGATGAAGATTTAATTAGACATTTTGAAATTGCATACCATATGGTAAAGGATGCAGGCTTGGATATAGAAGATGGAGATTTATAAAGATAATATTATTCCCTCGCTTATATATCCCCGGGCGGTGCTCCGAGAACGCTTCCTACGTATATAAACATATATAAAGGAACTCAGATATAATATAGTATGCCAAAAGATACAACGCAGATAGATATTAATAAGCATATTGATGCAATGGTGCATATGTTACAAAATATTCTCAATGGTGACTCGAAGACTTCTTATTGTGAGCTATTGGCTATTCCTGCGTTAACTGAAATGGGTATTAAAGTTAATAGTAAGGATCCAGAAAAGGTTTTAAAACGTATGGTTGAATATCGTAGTCAATTTCCTAATGGTGGTCGGCCTAGCTTTCGTAATAGTAGAGCTTCTGATGATGAGGTTGTTGTTACTTTATATAAATGGACTAAAGAAGATAACGTTTACAGCTATAGTAACAATATTGATACAAAAGGTACTGTTACAGTCTTTCCTAAAACAGTAGACAAACGATATAAATGGGCAACAGACAACGAGAGTCAATTTGAACTATACCTTTATAAAGCTCAGAAAGCTGTTGAACGCTCTACTACAAGATAAGCCTTAATTATATCACAGTTCCACCATGACGTACGCACAAGCACAAGAACTCTACGCATTCTCTGGTAAGGAACCCCGATATAATATAGATATGGATAAGACAATTAGATACTCGTTAATATATACCTGTACAGGTTTTGCTCTAATCGATCACAATTCCGGTGGAGGTGAAAATCTATTCGGAGGTGAGAAAGACTTCGAGCAAGCTACCATAGTAGCAAATAGAGCCGATGTTGTGTGCTCGACCAATGTTAAAGAGATGCTAAAGCTTTAGGAACCTTGATATAATATAGATATGAATATAACACAACTTATCGAAACATTAGAAGATATCAAAGAGCAAGTAGGTGAGAATACCGAAGTACGCTTTGCAAGCCAACCTAACTGGCCTTTTGAATATAGTATCAGAGATGTACATCCTCTTACCAAGGAAGAGCGCCGTGATAGAGCCGAAGAGGAATTGCGTGATCAAGGTATGAGCCAGGAAGAGATCAATAAGTATATGGTCGATAATCAAGAGGAGCTCGATGGAGAGGATGTTGTTTATCTTGAAGAAGGATCTCAGCTAGGTTACTTACCAGATGAGGCTCGAGAGATACTCGGTTGGTAATCCGGAACCCCGTTATAATATAGACATGAAAACAGCAACACACAAAATGCAATGGGTAGAAATCTTACATATGGAACCTCTGGAAGGTTTAGCGTATGTAATGGATGAGGATGGTAAAGAGTATACATGTTCCTTAAACGAGCTAGAAAATATCGAAAATGAGGTAACTGATTACAGTCCTCTAGAACAAGTCTAGGAACAGTGATATAATTTATATATCGATCGGCTGCGACGCTGAACGATAGCAAGAGGTAAGGCTCATAACAAAAGACCACAAATATAATTAGAAAATACAGTCTTACCTCTTGCAATAGTTTTCAAATAGGAACAGTGATATAATATAATTATGAAAAATAAAAGTAAAAGTAGTCGTCGTGGTGTAGAAACTGCAACTCGTAACCCGAATTTGTTCAACGTAGTACTTGAGCGAAATCCAGTAACAGGAGCATTCTCCGTCGTAGGTCATCAGGCAAAGCGTCTGGTAATGAAGAACCAGTTCTCCGGAACTTGGGAAAAGGTTGCGCCTCGTGAAATGGCACGAGCATTGCGTAACAATAAGATCGTTTCAGCTTAACAAAAAGAAGGGCTCGAGGAATTTCGGTGAGATTAGGTCCAGCCTCGAGCCTTTCATTTTTTGGAACTATAGTATAATTATAGTATGACAACGTTAAGCAAAGATTTTATTAAAGAAAGAAAAGAATTCCTTAGTAAGGAATATATCAAAGTAGCTGATGATGTATCTGAACTTAGAGACAAGCTCATAGATGCAGAAGATAACTTAAATGATATCGTTAACGAGATATTTGATTTAGACTCCTTAAAAGGAACTTAGATATAATAGGTTATGAAAAACTTAATAACAACACTTACCGAATCTATTAACTTTAAGCTACAAGAGGTGGAGGATCTTAGTAAGATGATCAATCTGGCTGTAACCAAAGATATCAAAGGAATGCGTAAGTTCATTCACGATCATGATACCTTTGAAAGGGAATCGTTTTATGGTTACCTCCTTCATTATGATAAGGAGTTCTTTGAAGAAGTTTACCCTCATGCCAATGATAAGAAGAATATTGGAATGTATGTAACTGGAATCATTCATAAGCAGTTTGAAATTGACCAGGCAGAGGAACGCAAGCAAGGGCTAGAGTTTAAAGGATTTTACCCTAAGGATTGGTGCGATGAGGAGTATCCGGATATCATTAGAGAGTCCAATCGCTTGAGCTCGGCATTTGCATTTAATGCATCGTAGGAACTTAGATATAATAGTAGTATGATTAATTACGCAAAAGCTCACGGATTTTTACAAGGTAGTTTAGAAATGATGGCTGATACTTTAGAAATAAAGATCGATGCTAAGTATTTAGGAACAGTTTCAGTACCGAAGGAGGTAAAAGAGGAACTAAAAGCGATGATTGCAAAGATGATAAAGGACTCGGAAGAGGTAGGTAATGAGCCATCAGAGTTTATGAGCATACCGAAAGAGGCAACCTTTGCTGAATACGATAAAGAGGTTAACGAGCTTGAGAAAGAGATAGAAGAAGGAGAAGATTCAGGATGGTACTTAGAGTATGATGCATCTGATCCAACGTGCAATTTACCGGTACCAGAAGCAAAGTACGATAGCAGAGATTGTATATAGAATATGAATAAAATAAACAACAAAGTAAAAGCTCTATTATGGGCAGCAATATTCACCGGTCCTTATGTATTGGCATTTCTAATAGGAGCAGTATGGGCAGCATTTAACATGGAGAAGCTGAAGGAATTAAAGCAAGTAGGCGATGTGGCTGTAAACAATCATCTGCTAACGGTCTTCGAGCCATGGATACCAATTATAACTGTTTTTGATTGGTTGTACTGGGTGCCTGTAGTATATGTATTTGTTAAGTTATGGAAGAAGGAGTAATTTAATTTACGGAACTCAGATATAATTATTGTATGGAAAATGAATATAGTTTAGAGTTTAATCAGTTATTTGGTTTTGTTTTAACTAACAATAGAACCAGAAATGAGATACCTCTTAGTGATGGTGAAGCGATAAAATGGAGCAAAAGGTTTAACGTTTCAGTTAATTTAGATGCCAAGTATAAGTTAGATGATATCTTAAGCTTTGAAGAGAGGGCTTGGAGTTATATGGATATTAATATAGTATAGGAACAACGTTATAATAATTTGATGAAAGATCTAACAGCACCAATACCCTATAACGGAGGAGTGATATCAATACAGGCATCAGAGTTTCATTACTGCTTTCCAAAAGACGATGAAGGACCGTATGAGCAGTTTGAAGTAGCAGTGTTTGATAAGAAAGGAAAGAGGACTACATGTAGTTACTTCGATCACTATGCAGACGATAAAACATCAGATGAGCCAATATACGCATACGTACCAGCAGGAACAATAGCATGGGCGTTACTTAAGGATGGTTACTCAGACGACAATATAGTAGGCATTTTTAATAGGATAGATAGCAAAAAGAGTTAGATTTTAAGTAAAAAGAGGTAAAAAATAAGAATTCTACATACGTACATAGAGATAATACCTTTAAGAAGCATAGAGAGAAGATAAGAGCGTAAAGGGAAATACAAATATACCAGTAAATACTAAAAGAGCATAGCGCGCGGAATCCGCACCTATAGTAGCAATAGTAGAACCTATATTATATCAGTGTTCCGATAATGCCGATGCAGCGCCTGTAGTGCCTCTTAGTGAGATAGTAGACCTCTCAGAGATGTAGTAGACCTTCTAGAGCCTGTAGTAGTTCCTAGAGATGTAGTATTAGACCTGGTGTCCCCAAACAATATTTTTCCCAAAACTCTGAACTCTATATATGGGGATGCCCCCCGCCTAGGCGTATACCGGTATGGAACCTTCTTATAATTATAGTATGCACAACATAGTTAATATCAGAAATTCGCAATCAATCAACACTACAGGCTCTTCTTTGATAGGTCACATAACTGGGACGTATAACGAACTGATCAAGGCGTTCGGCGAGCCTACTTATAAAGAGAACTCTGCAGACGATAAGGTCAGTACTGAATGGAACTTAGAGTTTGAATTAGCTGATAATACCACCCCATATATAATTGGAACTATCTACGACTGGAAACGCTATGATAGCGGTGAAGCTTGTAGGGGTGGTGACAAATTCGTATGGAACGTAGGCGGTATGAACTATAAGGCGCTGGAACTAATACAGGAAAAGCTCGGAAAGGAACAAACTGAGCCAGTGGGAGAGTTCTTACCACTACGTCGCAGTCATCGATAGCATCCGGAACACCGATATAATATAGCTATGAGAATAAAATACATTATCGATTATAAAGGCTACGGCGACATCTATCAGTTAACTAATACTCGTAATGGAGAGTGCCTCGACATTACTAAAGAGGAGGCGAAGGATTACTTCGATGAGTCAACGACTTACTTCTCAGCTAGAGCAGACGTGAGCGTACGATCAGTAGAGCAGTTTGAAGTACCTTCACAGCGTCACGATTGGTAGACGCAATCCGGAACATCGATATAATATTGGTATGAAACAACAGAAATATAAAGATACAATGAAGCGCATCAACCATACAGAAAGTCGCCCGGCGTCGATCGATGTAACGATGGGTGAGATCTCGTTCGCTGTCGAAATTATGAAGGCTCTCTATGAGCAGGATAAGACAGTATGGTCTTGTGCTGTTGATATGATTCACGAGAAGTCCGGAGTGACAAGATAAAGGAACATCGATATAATATTGGTATGACAAATATGAAACCAACAGCACGTGAAGTAAAAGTAATCCTAGATAGTATCGGACTTAAGTTTCCGAACTACATCTTTAATGATAAAAGAGTTAATGGAGGTCGCATTAAGATGTGGGGGTTCCAGATGGCAACTGCAGATATGTCAAGAATGCGAGTAATGCTCCAGATGTTGTTCCCAGGCTTGTTAGATCTTGAAGTGGAACATTTTAAGACTTCTACAGTAGTTAAATGGAAGGAACGTCCGGAACTATCTACTCAATAATATAAACACCGCGCGGAGGGACGATTGTTCCTCCGCGGTTGGTAATAGGAACTGTGATATAATATAGATATGATTAGAATAATTCGACCAACTAGTACTAGAGATCAATTCGGCGATGGGGCAGCATATGCAGGTGATCGCTGGGAAGTATATTCATGCACCTCATACGTAGGCCCAGCAAAGCTTAAAGAAGGCAAGGAGGGCGCAGAGCAAATGTTCCATATCTTCAACGCTCCAGAAGAGATACTCTCTAACTGGGAGCAGGCATTAGCTAAAGACTTCCGAGCCGGTGGCAACTACTCTCTATCAGTAGGCGATGTAGTAGAGGTAGATGGTGTGCAGTTCTTATGTGAGTCATTCGGATGGAAGGAACTAGATGCACCTTGCAATGAAGTACAATACAATCGCGAGTACGCAATGTAGTCTGGAACACCGATATAATCATAGTATGGATAACAAAAACAACACACAAGAAGAAGTACTTACCATCGGTCAGCTCAGCAATGCAATCGATGTTATAGAAAGAGCCAGCCGTGATGATAGTAGTCGTAAGGCTTTGATTGCAGGCCTAAGTGATATATTTAACCCGGAGATGTTCTCAATGATCGGAACGGTCAATGATAACTATAGTGATACCTTAGAGCGTATGCGAGAGGCGTTCGGTATAAAAGCAATTTGATAGTGTGTGTTGTTGTTGAGGGTCGTCTTCGAAAGAAGGCGGCCCTTTTTTGTCATACCACCACGACCGTTTAGCAGAGTAATGCCCGCGCTAGCAGAGGGCCCCCGCTCAGAGAGGTAACCGTTGGAGAATTCCGATATAGAGAGCGGGCCTAGAGACCGGGGCTAGCCCCATGCTACCAAAATTTTCTTAGCGAGCGCATCTTCTATATATAGACCTCGGGGCTCTACTACTCTCAGAGAATCACCCTTGCAGAGGGTATAATTACCATTCAATAGAATATATCGAATAAGGTATCCCTATATCGATATCGACATTTCGTTCATAGCCTGGAGTATTCTTACAAGAGGTCAGTAATACTAAAAGCGCTATACTAAAGAGTAACTTCATTTCTCTCTATTAGAATCTCTCTATTGGCCAATTGCTCCCCAGCTATCTCATCTTTAGATTTACCAAAGTAAGCTACTCCGTAATTGTTATCTATAAGATAGGTATTAACATTAGTACCTTCTAGTGTAACTAGCTCACCTAAAATTCTACCATACTTACCTCTACTGTCATCGGTTTTAGTTTGGAGTATAATGCTTGAGCCAACTGGGCAGAACTCTAGAACTTTTGCTTTAGCTAGGTTACCAAATATCTTCTCTACCTTATCTGATGTTCTGCTTTCCGGAGTATCGATACCATAGAGGCGAATACGCTGTTTCTTTAACCATACGTTAAATCCTAGATCTATATCAACGTCTACTGTATCTCCGTCAACTACTCTACTAACTACTGCTTTATATTCGTACATGTAACTATTTATTATCTTCTGCGACAAATCCGCGCTTTGTTGGGGATCGCGCGCGATGCTTTGCCGAGGTGATTATTTAGAACTATCGTATTATAGATGGATATAATTGTAATACTAGATAAGTATATGTATGGACGAATTAAACGCAACAAAGTACGCAGCTAAATACTATACAGGGGTATTACAGGATATGGATAAAATCGTATGTAAAGCAGCAATTGACCGTAAGTGTGATCTTAATATTGAACAATTGGAACTAATTAAGGAAATAACTCATAATGCAATTAAGCATGCCCGCGAGCATGCAAATAAGATGACCCCTTATAAGCAGTATTAAGTTCCGGATAACATCCATATATTAGGAACACTGATATAATAGGTATAGATGATATTAGTTAAGTTGAAGTGTGATAAGAAGGTTAATGAAAGGTTACGCTTTTACGATATTGATAAGCGTAAGCTGGAAAACTTTTTAAACTATCATACTAATAACTTAGTTCCCTCTAGGAAGTGGTGGACTTATGATATAGCTGTAAAAGGTATAGCAGGTAATAGTTCCCAGTACTTTTGGAACGAAGATGAGATAGAGGTAGCGTTGCAGTGTATTGATTGTTCCTCTAAGAAGCAAAGACGTATATACTTTCTTCAGAGTCTAGTGCATGAATACAGACACTGGGTACAAGCTCAACTTCAAAAAGTTAATGCAAAGAAGCTATCTTATACAGAAGATGATATAGAGGAACAAACAGATAACTATACTAAGAACAAATACGAGATTGAGTGTAAAGAGTGGGAAAAGATCGTAGAGGAGTTCAATAAGTATCTATAAATAATATTATGAGTAAGAGTGAAAATTCATTGATGTATGAAAGTTACTTGAACCAGGCTGGTAATGCTATGAATCAACAAGCTGATTATGGTAAGGATAAATATAGACCAGGTTTAGGTAAGAGTAATATAAATCAATTTAGCGGACTAATGGGTAGAGGTAAGCCTAATGCTGCTGGTATATCAAATTGGTCTGGTGGACCAAGTGATGAAGAGATTGAAGATGATGATGAAATTGAGGTAAGAGGCTTTGGTGTTATGAGAGTTTCGCAGTTAAAAGGTTTGATCGAACGTAAATCAGCTGAGATATCTCAAGCTATTGCTGATGGTAATTATAATGTTACTAATAAAGCTGATCTATTAAAGTTATTTTCGCAAACATACGAGCAAAGAAATAATATTTGATTTACATAAATTATACGCTATAATAGTGTATGGAGGGTAAAAAGAAAATAACGTGGTCTCATATTGAATTACTCGTTACTACAATTGCAGATATTATTAATAATAAAGATGTAAAGTATGATACAATTATTGCTTTAGGTAGAGGGGGTCTGATACCTGGGGCAATGTTAAGTTATAAGCTTGATATAAAGAACTTGCAAAACTTTGGTATCAATACAAGACATGATGATGGTAAGTATCTTGAGACTTTAATCTATCAGAAGCCAAGCGCTATAACAGGTAACGTATTAGTAGTTGATGATATCAATGATAGCGGTAAAACATTTGAATCTATCAATTCGTTAATTAAATCTAAATACCCTAATGTAAATGAATTACTGTACTGTAGTTTAACTACAAGATATAATACATCCTTCTTCAACGAAAATACTATTTCTGGAGAAATAATCAATACTTCTGATTGGTTAGTGTTTCCTTGGGATAAATAATTAAGTGAGAGCAAAACCTTTTTATTTCGAAATTAAAGATATGGTCACGCAGTTTATTGCTGCGTTTGACGACGTCGTTATAGCTAGGTATAATAAAGATAGACAAAAGCAAGATCAGATTAATGTAAGATACATATATGCTCCGAAAGAAAGGGTGATGTATGATATCATTAATCAAAATAAAACGATAACGTTACCGGCTATAGCAGTTAATATTACAGGGGTATCTAGAGATGAAAGCCGAGTGTTTAATAAGTTAGATGGATTTCATTACCAAGGTCTAATAGGAGGAGAAAGTACGTCTAAACATTTAAAGTCTCCAATACCTATTAACATATCTCTTAAGGTATCTATTCTTAGTAGGTATCAAACTGATATGGATCAGATTATTAGTAATTTTGTACCTTTTTGTAATCCATATGTTGTTGTAAGTTGGAAAGTACCTACTGCTTTTGCTTTAACACAAGAACAAGAAATAAGAAGTGAAATATTATGGGATGGTAATATCGGAATGAATTATCCAACTGAGTTAACATCATCACAGAAGGCAAGGATAACTGCTGATACATCTTTTACCATTAAAGGTTGGTTATTTAAAGATACAGCTTTACCAGTAGGTAACATATATTATATAGATCAAAATTTTAATGCAGAAACTAAATTAGAAAATTATGATAATTTCGAATCCTTATCAGGTAATTCGTATACATACCCTACCTCATCAGGGTTAATTAATGATACATCAAGTATATATATTTCAGGTACACCAACTATATCAGACGTATTCTATAATGGTGTTCATCTATACGATGATATAACCTTATCAACCGGTGTTACTGGTAACGTTTTATTAAACGGTAATAGGTTTAAC
>UEXM01002927.1_pt1 | contig 11495 bp, 13 predicted proteins | sample 1796661 | NCBI WGS metagenome assembly UEXM01 (sample SAMEA4772469, study PRJEB27181) | metagenome
GTTGGCTGGAGGATCGGTCGTGCAAGTTACCCAAGGACGACCAGTTGTTGGCAGAGCTGACGGCGATTAGGTACAGCTTTACCAGCTCGGGCAAGATGAAGGCAGAGAGCAAGGATGAGATGCGCAAGCGGGGCTTGGGTTCGCCTGACCTGGCTGACGCGTTGTGTTTGACGATGGCCTCCGACGCGATCACGGCGCAGTCTGGTTCGTTTAAAATGTATCGCGGCGAGCTAAGGCGCAACTTGCAGGGAATTGCGTGATTTTTTGGGGCTGACAAACCTCTGTGCTAAAGTGAGGGCAACATTTTAGCGGAGGGCTTCATGGCCGACATAAATAAACTTATGCAAATTATAAATGCGTTAGAAGCCCAAGGCATGGACGTCGAGGGCATGCTGGGCGGCTTACTAGCCCCAGCGCCATACCCAGCGGTGGGTATACGTGACGACGGGATGCCTCCCCCAGTACCAATGCCGCAACCAATGCCAAGGCAAGACGGGATGCCTCCCCCAGCTCAAATGGGGCGACCTCTGACGCAAGAAGAAATGCTCGCGGAAATCAAAAGGCGTAGGATGGGCATGGATCAAGCGCCAGGTGTGGGAAGTGTTTCGCAGGGCGACATAGATATGATGATGAACCGTATGCCGCAAATGCAACCGGGCATGGGCGGTATATCTCAGCGAGAAATGGATATGATGCTTAGGCGCATGCCAGGCCAAGGTCAGAGCCGCTCCGGGATTTTAGAATTACTGCAACGAATGAGATAAAGGAGATCGCGCATGCCTATGGTTGGTGGAAAAAAATACTCATACGGTAAGAAGGGTATGGCTGCGGCTAAAAAGGCGGCAAAAAAATCCGGCAAGAAAATGGTTAAGAAGAAGAAATAGGCATGGCAAAGAAACCCGGCTTATACGCAAATATTCATTCTAAACGTAAACGGATCAAGCGCCAGAAGGCTGCGGGTAAAACTCCGGAGAAAATGCGCAAGGTAGGATCAAAGGGTGCGCCCACGGCCAAGGCGTTTAAGCAAAGCGCGAAGACGGCGAAGAAGAAGTAATGCCAGCCAAGCGCAAGAAGGTGCCAGCCAGCAAAAAGTTCGCGGATGGCACCACGTACAAGGACAGCAAGGGAAAGACGCACCGCCGCGTGTCGTCGCCCGGGACAAAGCGAGGCAACGCCTACTGCGCCAGGACTGTAAGCCAGAAGCGCACGGCAAAGGTAAAGGTTAGACGCAAGGCCTGGGGTTGCTCAGGCAAACGGAGCGTGAAGAGGTAGATGGGTAAATTAGGTGACACGTTAGACAGCGCCGTCGGGTTGCTGGACATGCTGAAGAAGCCGCCCGGGTCTGACCCTCGGTATCGCGGCGTCGCGCCTGACAGAACTGATATGAGTTTCGTGCGTTACGACCCTACCATTGGCAAAGGGCGCGGCATTTCAGCTAGAATGCAAAATTCATTAAATGCATTGACAGAAGCTAATAATCCTATGCGTCAGGAAATTTTGCAAAATATTGAAAATGGCCTGGAGGTTGGTGAAGATTGGTATAACACCGAGGAGCTGCGCGACTGGTTTATTATGGGCCACGGCCCGGAGGAAGGGCACCGCCAGTGGGCTGAATATATTGATTTAGTTGGAGCAACGTCTCCGCGTTCTAAAGTGCCGCCAAACATTGGAAATGCTTCTGCCGTTCGTAATAGATTATATACAGACCCTGATTACATTAGCGAATTACAAAATGTAAAATCATCTGATGATGCCGGAAAGTTAGCCAAAACCAGACCACCAGGTTACGGGCATTTAGCCGGGCGTAATCAAGAAATGATTGTAGCTGACCAAGTGCAAGGCGGATGGTCTGGCGCTCCTGAGCCCGGTGTGTTTGGAGCAAAAGGTAATTACACAGTTAATCCAAAGCCGAAAGGTTTTGCTCAATCTCTTAAAGGCTCAGAGAAAAACTTTGCGGCAGACATGCATTTTACAAGATTTATTGCAATGGCCTCAAAAGATCCTGATTGGCTGCAAACAGGAGCTGACGTAGCTGCATCCTTTAAAAATGAATTATTAGCTAAGTTTCCAGACGCTGCACCATATTTTGGTAAACGTATGGCTGGCAAAAAAGAAATAGACACTTTTAAACCGCAAAAAGCTGTAAAAGATGGCGTCATCAAAATGGATGATATAGCCGACTATCCTGGCGTTTTTGTAGAAATGCCAAACGACAACGAATATAAAGCTTTTGAAGATTTTATGTATTCTGTTGGTCAAGAGCTTGGCTTGACGGGACCACAAGCGCAAGCGGCGCTCTGGATGGGCGCAGCGCGTAAAACAAAAGTTGACCCTACCAGTCAAACCACGTTTATGGGTGCAGTACGCGACCGGGCTGACATACAAGCCGCGAAAAGAGGCCAGACACGCGAGCAAGTCTTATTTGATTTTATTATGAACAAAGGTCTGCTGACTGGTGCCACCGCCGCTCCCTTGGGTGTGCTCGGGCTTTCCGGGCCTAACCAGGCGCAGGCCGCCCCAACAGAGAACGACTTACTGCAATACCTGGAGGCCAACAGATGAGCCCGGAAGAACGCATACGAAATAAAGTGTCTGGCTTAAAGCAAGTGCAGAACGAGAAAAGCATCCGTAAAAACTTTGACGCCACCATTGGACGCGACGGCGAGGCGTTTAAAACGCAGTACGGCGGCCTGACTTACGACCCGTACACAGGGAGGGCTTACCACAACGCCGGAGACTACGTGTACAGCGCGGAAGAGCTGCAAAAGGCAATGGACAACCGAAACACCAACAACCGCATGAACGCGTCTATTTTTGACTACGTGTTTAAAAAGACTGGCAACCCCAACATGGCGCGGCACGCGGTCAACACGGCAAACTTCACGCCGGGCGTCGGCACTGCGATGGGCGTAGAGGATGCCTACCAGGCAGCGCGGGAAATACCAGACGATTACCGAGCGGGAAACCCGGCTGGCGTGGCTAAAAATGTGGGGTTTACTGCGCTGGGTTTGGGCGACGCGGCGCTGACGATGGCCCCGTTTGCAAAACCAATATTTAACGCAATGAAGCGCGTGCCGAGAATGGTTGGCGGGGCTGGCAGGGCGATGGAGCGCGGCATGTTTGCCGTTGACGACATGATGGCTCCGACGGTCAGCGCCAAACCTCAAAACGCGTTAATGGAAGAGCTGGAGCGATATTTGGAAAGCGTGGGTAATTAAATGGCAATAACAACATACGCAGAGCTAAAGGCGTCAATCGCTGACTTTCTTAACCGGGATGACTTAACCAGCGTCGCCACTGATTTTATTACTTTGGCTGAGGCAGACATGAACCGCCGGGTGCGGCACTGGCGCAACGAGGGTCGAGCCACGGCTCAGGTTGACACGCAGTTTAGCGCCCTACCCGCCGACTTTAGCGAGACAATTACGTTCCACGTCACGTCCGGCTCCATGTCTCAAATTGAGTTGTTGAATAAATCTGAGATGTTAAAGCAACGCGCAGCCAGCAACGACAGCGTCGGCAAGCCACGTTATTACGCAATTACTGCGGGTGAGATTGAGGTCTACCCCACGCCGGACGCGACGTACACCACGGAGCTGTATTACTACAAGCGCATTACGTCGTTGAGCGACAGCAACACCACAAACGAAATTTTAACCTACTTCCCGGATGCTTACTTGTACGGCAGCCTGGTACACTCTGCCCCATATCTTAAAGACGACGCGCGGGTCGCCGTGTGGGGATCTATTTACGCGCAAACACTGGCCGACATTAACGGCGAATCTGAAGCATCCAAGTTTGGCGGTTCTGGCCGTCGTTTAAAAATAAAGGCGTACTGATATGAGTTTTTCCAACACTTTCGAGACACACGTATTAAATTATGTGTTTACTGCAACAAGCGTGACCAGGCCGACGGCTTGGTATGTGGCGCTATTTACAAGCAACCCGGCCGAGGATGGCAGCGGCACAGAGGTTTCTACTTCTGGCACTGCTTATGTAAGAAAGACAGTCGCGTTTACTGTGTCAGGAAATCTGGCAACTAATTCTGGAGCGGTTGAGTTCCCGACTGCCACCGGGTCTGGCTTTGGCACGGTAACGCATATCGGCGTATTTACTGCGAGCACCAGCGGCACCCTGATTGCTTACTCCGCGTTATCTGCGAGCAAGGCAATTGCAGCCGGAGACGTGTTTCGCATTCCAACTGGCGATCTTGATATAACGCTCGACTAGTGGCGTACAGAGCGTCATATGGTGCTAGTACATATGGCACGGCGCTTTATGGCGTCACGGGAGCAATAGACGGCTCTACAGACGTTGTATTTCGCCCTAGCTACGGGAAAGAAACTTACGGCACCTCTACTTATGGTAGTCAAGGAAGTGAGACGTGCAATTTATCTGTTACGTGTTCCGCGCAAGTTATACGAGATGGCGCGGCAGCTATTGCGTCTACTTTATCTGTTAGCGTCGTTGACCCAGACACAGTAAACGATGCAAGTGTTACAATTACATTACAAAGCGCGACAGTTAGCGTTGCCGAGGAATACGTTGCTTCTGATGGGTTCAGACCTGGCTATGGCTTAAAAACCTACGGCACAAGCATCTATGGCAGAAACGACAGCATAGAGCAAAGCACAGCCACAATTGCCATTTCGTCAACAATGACGGTTGGCGTAAGCCCACAATTTAACGCACAAGCTACGATCAGCTCAACTTTAACCACAACCGCAAGCGCGGTGTTTAGCGTTATAGGATCAGCAGCGACAACCTCTAGCCTGTCTTTAACTACATCTGTTACGCGTGTTTTGCTTGGCAGTTCAACCTCAACCATTGCGTTAAGCCTAGCAACGTCTGCCATAGAGAAGTGGGAGCCCATTGCAGGCACGCCGGAAACGTGGACGCCAGTCGCGGCCACAAGCGAAACCTGGACGCCAATCACCGATTCACGCGCCGCATGATTTTTTGGAGCTACAGCCAAACTGTGCGATAGTCGCGTTAACGAGCTAGGCCGCTTGTTTCCCTTACATTGATGGAAAAGTGTGCGTAGCAAAAACGTAACTGAGGAGTTTATTTATGCCAACTAACACAACGACTTATTCTCTGCAAAAACCAACTGTCGGGGGAGATGAGGACGCCTGGGGTGGTTACATTAACACCAACCTAGACACAATTGATGATCTATTGGACGGCACAACGCCAGTCACGGGTATAGACATTAACTCAGGCGCGATTGACGGCACGCCCATTGGCGCAAACTCAGCAAGTACTGGCGCGTTTACAACGGTGGTCGGCACGACGCTAAATCTAAGCACTGGCCTTGCGGCTAATCTTAGCACAAATGGCTTTGACCTTGTTACGACGTCCAACGCAGACTTAGACCTCGCGCCCGCCGGAACGGGCAAGGTGGTTGTTCGAGGCAACACTAACTCAGGCAAGATTGTTCTAAATTGTGAGAACAACAGCCACGGCGTAACACTTGCAAGCCCACCGCATAGCGCAAGCGCAACTTACGAGGTTGCACTGCCAAACGCCTTGGGTTTAACAAATGCAAGCGCAGTTGTGACAACAGACGCAAATGGCGTGGTGGGGTTTGACAACGGCACGACAGAGGAAAGCACAGTAGTTTCTTCTAGCTCCAACGCAGCCACGATTAACCTACGTGATGGCAACGTTTTTACGCATACGCTATCTGAGAATGTAACTTACACGTTTAGCAACCCTGCCGCATCTGGCAGAGCTTCAGCGTTTATCTTGAAGGTGGTGCAAGACAGTTCAGCCAGAACAATAACTTGGCCTACAAGCGTAGATTGGGCAGCGGCCACGGCCCCCACGATAACTGCAACTAATGCAGGGGTGGATGTGTTTGCGTTTATCACGGTGGATGGCGGTACGAATTACTACGGCTTCACACTTGGTCAGGCGATGGGATAATAGTATGTCAGTAAGTAAAATTGTAGCAGCAGCGGCCTCTAGTGCAGGGGGTGCAGGTCTTGATGTGGATGAGTGCTTTTCCACAACCGTGTATGACGGAACAGGTTCTGCACAAACGATCACCAACAATATTGACCTTAGTGGCGAGGGTGGGTTGGTTTGGGTTAAAAAACGGAGTGGTTCTGCTAATCACACTTTACAGGATACAGAAAGAGGTGCAACAAAACACCTCAGATCAAGTGGTGATAGTAGTGAAGCTACAGAAGCTCAAACAATAACAGCGTTTAATTCTAATGGCTTTTCACTTGGCACAGATGATTTAGTTAACGCAAGCAATTCTACTTACGTCAGTTGGACATTTCGCAACTCCCCCATCTTTCAAGTTGTCAAGTATACTGGGACGGGAGGCTCTAGAACACTTAACCATAATTTAAATTCCACAATAGGCATGATAATTGTCAAAGACTATTCTAATGGAGGAGAAAACTGGACAGTTTATCATAGAGGGATTGATGTTAATGGAGATAATGCGCCAGAAACAGATGGCATTTATCTTAACACAACAGGTGCAGCTGGTGATGAATCAGGCTTCTGGAACGATACTGCTCCAACATCTACACAGTTTACTGTAGGTGGTAATTTAAATAGTACTTTTGGTGGTGGCGCTAATTACGTAGCCTACCTATTCGCACACAATGACAGTGGTGACGGTGGGTTCGGCCCTGATGGTGATGCTGATATTATTAAGTGTGGGAGTTATACTGGTAATGCAGGAAATCCACAACTTATTGAATTAGGTTTCGAACCTCAATTTTTGATGGTTAAGTGTGCAAGTCATACTGGTGATTGGTTTGTTGTGGACAATATGAGAGGCGTTTTGCCTAACGCAGATTACGGAGATGCTAATAAAACAATTTATTGGAACACAAATGCAGCAGAAATTGCGTCAGGAAACTTTGGTTTTTATTCAACAGGGTTCGCTGCTGCACAAAGCTCATCCACTAACGGCAGTGGTAGAAATTTTATCTACATGGCAATCAGGCGTGGCCCACTAGCTGCACCAGATGATGCGACTAAGGTGTTTGCTGTTGATGCTTTTAATTCAAGTGACCCTAGATTTACCTCTGGTTTCCCAGTAGATATGGCTATTGCGACAGGCACAAGCTCAACTAATCATAACGAAGTTCAGACCCGATTACTAGGTAATAGTATATTAAAAACTAGTAGCACTAGCTCTGAAACACCTAATCAATCTCACATTGCGTTTGATTATCAGACAGGTCATAATGAAACTACATATTGGAATAATACTGGTGCTTACAGTTGGATGTGGAAGCGTGCACCCTCTTATTTCGACTGTGTCGGATTTTTAGGCACAGGAAGCGCAAGAACCGTGCCTCATGGACTCACAGTCCCTCCAGAAATGATGTGGTTGAAGAATAGAAGTTCAGGAACTCCTTGGATGGTATATCATTCTGCTTTAGGTAATCAGGCATATTTACAATTAAACGGTACTAATGCTCAGGTAACTGGTAATACAAGCAGATGGAACGCTACTACACCAACAGCAAGTGTTTTTTCTGTTGGTGATTCAGGAAGTGTTAATGGCACAAGTAACAACATTATTGCCTACCTTTTCGCTACCGTCCCAAATGTCAGTTTCGTTGGAAGCTATACTGGAAATGGCTCTAGTCAAAACATAGATTGTGGATTTAGCAGTGGTGCTAGGTTTGTTTTGATCAAAAGATATGACGGAACAGACAGTTGGTATGTTGCAGATAGCGTTAGAGGAATAAGCTCTGGTCAAACTGATAAAATACTTAAATTAAATAGCACTGACGCAGAGTTTACAGAGTCAGATAACAGTGCAGACTATATTGCCCCACACGCATCTGGATTTAATTTACCAGCAAATAGTCCTTTAAATGGCAGTGGTGATGACTTTATTTTCTATGCAATCGCATAATCAACTGACGAAAGGAGTATCAACTGATGTCAGAATATCGTGAGAGAACAACAGGCGAAGTTAAAACGCAAGGCGAGTGGAGAGCAGCCTTTAAAAATATGTCTCTGCCTCGTGTCTGGACTAGCAATGTCTGCGATGCAATGAACATTGACCCAGTACTGGCAAGCCCTGCCGCTACAACAACAGCATATCAAACAAGTGCTCGTGATGGCGTTGAGCAAAATGCTAACGGTGATTGGGTTGAGAAGTATGTCGCAAGGGATATGTTTGCTGACACTACAGATGATGATGGTGTTACCACTACAAAAGCTCAACACGAAGCTGCGTATCAGTCAACGTTAGATGCTAACACCGCTACATCAAACAGATCAACCAGAGACAGCAAGCTTGCAGAGACAGATTGGCATGGCATGTCAGACGTTACAATGTCGAGCGAAATGACCACGTATCGCCAAGCCTTGCGAGATATTACAGCGCATAGCAACTGGCCTAACTTGGAAGATAGTGACTGGCCGACTGCGCCTTAAATGTACATGTACTAGATACTATGGTAATTTGTATGTGTAAGTATAACGTGAGGCGCGAATGGCACTTGTAGACTTGAAGATCCCTCCAGGCGTTTACAGAAACGGAACGGATTTGCAGGGCGAAGGTCGATGGCGCGACGTTAACTTAGTGCGTTGGCATGACGGCCTGATGCGCCCGGTTGGCGGTTGGCGTAAGAAATCAACCTCTGCCGCGCCCAACAAACTCAGGGGCATGCTTGCCTGGACTGACAACAGCAGCAACCGATACATAGCGTCCGGCACTTACAACAAGCTTTTTGCTTATACTAATGCAGGCGTGAAGTATGACATTACGCCAGTTGGGTTAAGCGCGGGTCGAGAAGATGCGGCAGCGTTTACTGCGTATGGTTCTGGCTTATATGGCTCCTTGGCTTACGGCGTTGCAAGGCAAGACACAACAAACATACTGCCTGCGACGGTGTGGAACTTACAGCCTTGGGGCGAGCGTTTGTTAGCTCAAAATGCCGACGATGGTAAGATTTACGAGTGGGCGTTAAACACTGGCACCCCTGCCGCATTACTAAGCAACGCCCCTACTGGCAACGAGGCAATACTTGTCACTGACGAGCGATTTGTTTTTGCGTTGGGTGCAGGCGGCAACCCCAGGAAAGTGCAGTGGTCAGACCGAGAAGATAACAACGCCTGGACGCCTGCCACGACGAATGAAGCCGGAGACTTGGAGCTTGCGACTACTGGCACGATTATGGCGGGTGTTAACGTGCGCGGCCAAGCGTTAATCCTCACGACAAGAGACGCACACGCGGCAACCTACCAAGGACCGCCATACGTTTACGGCATAGAACGCGTCGGCACGTCTTGCGGCTTGGCGGCTGCGTTGGCTTGCGTGGTTGTAGATCAGGGCGCGGTTTGGATGGGCGTAAACTCATTCTTTGCGTATAATGGCAGTTCAGTTGCAGAGCTAAACAGCGAAGTTAGCGACTACGTTTTTAACGACATAAACAAGGCGCAGATCAGCAAAGTTTTTGGCGTATCTAACAGCTTGTTTAATGAAATTTGGTGGTACTACCCCAGCTCAGGCTCTACAGAAAATGACCGATACGTTGTCTACAACTACTCAGAGAATACTTGGTATATCGGAGAGCTTGACCGCACAGCAGGCGTGGATCGCGGCGCGTTTAGACAGCCTATGCTTGCTGATGCTAGTGATATGTACATCTACGAACATGAGGTTGGCTTTGATTATGGCACGCTCACACCGTTTGCTGAAACTGGACCGTTTAGGATTGGCACTGGCGATAACGTGATTAGCGTTACTGAGCTTATCCCAGATGAAAAAAACCAAGGCGATGTTAACGCGATATTTAAGTCAAGATTTTATCCAAACGGCACCGAGAGGAGCTACGGCCCCTTCTCTCTTACCAACCCCACGAGCGTCAGGTTTACTGGTAGGCAGTTGCGTTTACGCGTTGAGGGGCAAAAGTTAACCGATTGGAGAGTGGGAATAAACCGAGTTGACGCGGTAGCCGGAGGTCGTCGATGACTCAGTACGCGCCAGAGCCGTATGGAGATTGGAAGGATTGGGCACGCAGATTAAACGTGTTTCTCAATAGAACTCAGTCAGCCCTGGTCCAGCAAACTGGTGGGGAAACGGCTAAAGAAGATGGCTACCTGATGTTTGACCGTTCTACTGTTAAGCCAGTAATAAGCCAATCCGGCGCTTACAAAGAAGTTGTCGTTAAGCAATCGGTGCCTGCAAGTTCAGTTGGCGCGTCTGGCGATACCGCCGGGTTGGTCAGTTGGGATGCAAATTACATTTACGTCTGCACGGCGTCACATGATGGAAGTGCTAACATCTGGAAGCGTGTCGCTCTCAGCGGAGGTGCGTTTTGATGCATCCAGAGTTTGAAAGATGCAAACCACACATACAAGCAGCCCTAAAGTATAGCGGCGGCACGCACGACATTATTGATATTTACGAGGGTCTCCACAACGGCACCATGCAATTGTGGCCTGCCGAGAAAAGCTGCCTGGTCACCGAGATTATAAAATATCCAAAGAAAAAGGTCTTGAATGTTTTTCTTGGCGGGGGCGATCTCACCGAAATTTTATCCATGCATGAAGACGTGATAAGTTGGGCTAAAGAACAAGGCTGCACGGCGCTAAACATGACCGGGCGCTTTGGATGGAAAAAACCATTGGCTGAGTACGGTTGGAAGCCGCTGCACTCAAGCTACGCGAAGGAGATTTAAATATGGGTAAAGGTGGGTCTAGCACAAGCGTTGAAATCCCAGCATATATAGAAGACGCCGCAAAGCGAAATCTAACACGCGCAGACAAAATTAGCGCAATTGGATCGGTTCCGCTGTCATACGGGCCCACCGTGGCGGCCTTTACGCCAATGCAGCAATCCTCGTTCGCTAACACCGCAAACGTGGCTAATGAGTTTGGCCTGGCGTCTCCGCAAGGTTTGGACATGTACGGCGGCCTGGGTACGCCAACTAATTACGCAAACGGGCTCTCCGCGTACAGCGCCGCACCAATTTACGATCAAACCTTGGCGGCGTTCGGGGCTGCGCGTCCCGGTCAAAAGTCATACATTGACAGTTTTTTTATTGATCCGTTTACTGGCACGCCAGGAAGCAACGTCTTACCAGAAATAAATTACATGTTAAGCGATGCGACAGACACGACCTCTACTGGCTCTAGCTCTGGCGGCGGTGGCTCTAGCTCTGGCGGTGGTGGCAGTTCCACGACCCCCACAAACGTAATATCAACCGTCCCGGTGGATCAACAAACAGGCAACTTTTACCAGGACAACCAGCTCTACAACCCAGACATAGATTATTCTGACCCGTTTGTTGCCAGTAACAACCAAATAGTCGGCGTATTAGATCCGACTGACAGAAGCTTGCAAGTTGTTGAAGACGCATACGGAATAGACCCGAGTTTTTACACTGACAGCCCGATTTACTCTGCGTCTGACTTTCGTGTGGGCTCATCAGCCACCGGGACTGATTACACGCCTTACGTGGTAAGCGACAACGACAACGCGATGAGCCACTCCGAAATTATGG
>UEXM01002928.1_pt1 | contig 11494 bp, 28 predicted proteins | sample 1796661 | NCBI WGS metagenome assembly UEXM01 (sample SAMEA4772469, study PRJEB27181) | metagenome
GGAGATAGCTGAACAGCATTACCCCGTGTTGGGGGAGTCAGTCCTTCTCCTTTAATGCGGCAGTTCCAATGCTTAGGGATACACCGTCCACCACAAGGCTTGCCTGCTTTCGTGCAAGTCCGTTGCGCTTTGGCATCTCCACGAAGAGCAGCTAAAAACAGATCCTTTTGTTCAGTTCGCTTGGTCACGGATAATCAAACGTAGTTTTCAGGTGTTCAATATCAACGTCCTGTAGCTGTTCAATGCCACCAACGCTCTTGTCGCTTGCGAAAGTCTGTAGTGCTTTCTTAGCGGATCTAGAAGAATAGAAACCAAGAAGTAATGGTCCTGACTCCATTGTGCCGTCTTCTCGCGTGAAGTGTCCGCGATAAATCTTCCGATCATTAAAGCGATTACCAATCAGGACTAAACCCTCAGAATCGTTTCGTTGCCCGTCTAAGTGAGTCAGGTGTCCTACACGAAAGGCACCGTTGGATCGACCTGCCAATAGAGGCAATCCATTGATATGGATGATGTCCTCAGCATCAGTAACCTCTTGCTCTTGTGGCTCCTCTACAGGTTGTTCAGGCTGGGCAGACTGTTCAAGTGCGGCTTGTTGCCCTACATAGCCTTGAATTAGTGATTCCTGCTCAAGCTCAGCTTTAAGCGTTAACCGTTCTTCCTCTTCTTCTAAGAGAACTGTGTCAATGCTGTATTCAGTTCCAGAGAAGCGAGCCTTACGAACTTCTAGTGGTGTAAGCACACCCATATCCACGTAAACCTTGTCTGTATCAGCAACCTGTTTGCGGAGCTCAGCTTTGTCCTTATCAGACTCGGAGAAGTAAGGAGGGAAGTAAACACTCCACTCTTCAGGGACTGTGCCTTGTGTTGGTCCCTCTGGCATCTCCAATACCAGTTGAAAGAACTGGTTCATTGCCTTGCGTAGGGAGTGCGTTTGATAGCGCTCTACTGATGCAGCCCAGCTCTTATCCTCATATTTGCCACTCTCGCTTAGTCCACCACTGGGTGATGTTCCAAAGAGCAAAGTCTTCGGCATACCAGCAGCGGCTACAAGATCATCTGTAAGACGATCAAATACATCTTGAGCACCACTTAAGCTCCTAGAAGCAAAGGAAACTTCCTCCTCCACGTCCAGGCACATGCCTCCATACAACGACCTGGCCAACGCATTGGCCTCTAGACGGCTCTTCAAGGCCTTCTCGTTCCCACTTGTGACCTTGCTGGCCAATCCTGGGATTTTGTGTACAAATAAGTCCATCTCATTGAGCATCGTAGAGATGCCATCTGTGGCTCCTCGATACCTTTTCCACACTTCAAAGAAGGGTTGTAAATAAGACTGACCCCAGCCTTCGTTGTTTAGGCGTTGACGCCATGGGAGATATAAACCATCGATCCGAAGAACCCTAGAGCTATGGACAAGCAGGTAATTAAGATCGTTCTCTTGCGTTATCGCCTTACTAGTTGAAATTCTATAAAGCTCGGGCTTTCGGTAGTTGAGGTAGTTGTAGTCGTGGGGGCAGATTTCTTTACGGGAGAGCGGGACGAGATCTGCAATGCCGCGAACACGCTGAGGCTGTACAGGCTCAGAAGGCTCCAAGCCGTCATCGAGTACAAGAAAGAGCGCAGCCCCTCCGTAAATTCTTTGCAGTTTGAGCGTTTCTTCGATGAATGAAAAGAAGTCAAGTTCCTCCAGGTAGTTTTCGAAGGATTTAATGATCCCGTCGTACTCTTCTGTCTCTTCTCCCAACTTGATGGTTGGTTGCTCTGAAACAGCTGCTTCAGCGTAAATATCGATCACTCGCCTACAAAGAGGGTCGTAATACAGCGCTTCTAGTTCTGTCTCAGACAGAGTACGTGGTGTTCGCAGCGAGTAATACTCACTTTTATCCTTCTTTGTGCCAAGGCCTGAAATGGCGTTGATCAACACACCATCACTACGGACTTCGGAATCCATTTTGATTTTGGAAGTTTCAAAAGATTCCGCCAAAGTTTCCGCCTTAACTCATTAACTCCAGCCTACCTAGTAAAGTCTTGAGCTTTGATGCTCGGGTCTGGTGGTATCGATGTAATTCCCGAATATTCTTAATGAGATCAGAGTGGAACTGGTAATCAGCCTCTTCGTAATCAAAATATTCGCTTAATGAATCCATCAAGCCCTCACAGCGTCGCTTGCGATATTCCTGTTCTTTATCCATCAGATTAAATCCAGCCAGTCAGTTGTGGGTGTTGTAGCAACTGATGAGAGTGCAAGAGCCAAAGCCATCACGGAGTCATCATGAGCGCCTTCTCCGGCAGATCTATCTCCAGTCTCTAACTGGCGGAACATTAATAGCTCTGAATAGAAAGGATCACGGGGTAGCTTCAACTCCTCTCGTTCAAGGAAATAGGTGATCCTGTCGGTATTTGAAATCTTATTTGGCCTGTTGGTGTGGAATGGCTCCACCATGTACTTCGCAAGCGCCTTCGACAAGATCTCAGACACCACAGCTCCCACACCGTTCTTCTCGACGATCACCTTTGTAGGGCTGAAGTTCTCTGCCTGCTCAATGATCTGCTTAATACACCAGTCAGAAGACTTGTATCGGACACGGAAGATATTAATGACCTGATATGGCGTTGTAGTGATGTCCAAGACAACAGAGCACCAATAATCGTCCCCGCCAGCGGCTGGATCGACTGCGATTACGTACTCCCTATTGATATAACCAGTTTCAATAAGGTTGCCATGACAGGCTTTCTCTACAAGCTCAGGTGGGAAGACTTGTGCATCTGAAGCAACAAAGTCCATCTCATATTCCTGCCTCCAAGCTCTTTCTGAGAGCTTTGCCTTTTCCTTAGTCTTTTTAGCCCACTCGGGGTCTTCCGCGTAGATAGGAATCGTTGAGTAATGAATCCTTTGACGATTCCATCCGTCATCCTCGCCATGCCATAGGTTGGCGAACATGTTGCCCATTCCATTGGGCGTACTTAATAGGATGAGTTTCGCTTTATCACCCAGCGTAGACATTGTAGGTAACGCTGCTGTGTATATACTTTCTGCTGAATCGAGAAAAGCGGCCTCGTCCAACACAAGAACTCCCACGCTAGGAATTCCACGCGCTGCGCGAGGCGTAGCAGGTAGGAAGTAAATGGTGCCACGGCCCTTAAAGCTGAGTTCACTATTTGATTCTGTCGTGAATTCAATAGCCGCATCATCGATACTTGCGGCTTGTGCGCGTATCCTCTTACCTAATGCACCTGAGTCAGTTGCTGTCTTTGAGAAGACAACTGCACTAAATCCTGGTTCCGTCAATGCACGACAGAGCAGATAGCTACAAACAGTCTCTGAAGCACCCACCTGGCGAGACTTCAAAATAATTGTGTATTGGTTCTCGCAAATAGATTTAATTAAATCCTTCTGTACTTGAAACGGTTCAAAAGGTTTAACGGTCCCAGATGTTCTGATCCATGTCAGAGGTGCAAACTCATCCCAGCGTTCTGCTGTAGGGAACTTAGCCTCGAACCCTACCCCTGTTGCTACTCGACGCTTCTCTTCAAGAGCTTTCTCACGCTGCTCCTGTAATTTCTCTAATCTCTCCAACCGGGTTAAGTGCTTGGCGTTGGGCATAAGCCTCTAAGTGCTCAATACGGCGCTCAATAGTTCGTGCCTCAAACTGTTTGTGGGCGCTGTCTATCAAGATTTTGATCGCCTGAACTTTAACGCTTACTCCAATATCAGGATCTTCAGTATCGATAATCTCTCTTAACTTTTGAATTGCTTCAGGTAATGCCTGCGAAGTTACACCAAAAGATCGGTGGAAGATCTCTTGTTGATAATCCCAGATGGCGTTATTGAACTCCTCAGTCTGTTTCCACGCACGAATACCCTCTGTCGAGCACTTTGCCCGCTTAGCAGCATCGCGCCAAGTAAACCCAGCAGCAAGAGCCTGTGCGGCAAGGACTTGCCTCTCATTAAGAGTCGAAGGACGATCCATAGGAACTAACCAAATTTTTAGCTGCCTCTGTAGCTGCCCATCGCATCGCTGCAGGTTGCATTAACAAGGCAAGACGTGCCAACTCCTTACTAATAGAAAGGAGTGAATCACGGTCTAGCTTATCAAGCTCCTTTACCAACCTTGCATGGCGCAGTTGATCATTAACGCTTGGCTCGATCTTACTCATCGTTGTCATCCTCGAAGTCATCACTCATACCGTCATGTTGTTCAGCTAGGGCACTTCCGATCTTGGACATCAAGACTTTGGCGAGTGGAAGGACAGAATCCTTGTCGCCAGATTTGATAGTTCTCTTGATAGATCGGAATAGTGCTTTGTTCTCCGTTCTTGTATGTCGTGACTCTTCTAGACAAATACCGATGATCTCCTCCATGGTGTTGTACTCCGCCTTAGTGGCGACTTTGCGGGTATAGGCGTAGGTAAGGACGCTTGCCAAGCCCCACTCGTTATAACTGCGAATCAATTCCCCTTCGTCGCTGATTTCCTCGAACTGTTCCGCCAAAGGATGGCGATAGTCAGAAGGAATAAGACTCATCGGAACCGCACAGTCGGTTACATACTCCATAGACCAAGGGGTACTTGTTCTATCTAAGCGTGTTATGCAGCAGCGCGTTCTAGGTTGACCTGATGGTGACGAAAAACACGAAACGGCTGCTCATTTTCAATGAAATTTTGATTGGCATATCGGACATCCTCGTCGCTGATTGAGCGTATTTCATACAGCATTCCAAAGGGCTCAATAATCTTGAACATCACTGCAGCTTCGGGCATTTATCATTTGTGGCGACTCTCAATTTAACGGATAAATAGAGTCCATGTATTAAGCAAACCTAGTGATGGCAATGCTTTAGACCACCTGTTGAAGATATGTGTGTCAAGCATTAGGTGAAGGAAAGTAACAGCTATTGCTGTAATTAAAAACACATTAAAGATCCGCAAATGACTGAGCCATCTACAAAAGACGATTTAGTTGAGCATAAATACAGGTGAAGGCATTTCAAGACATAAAAAAGGGGATAGGTGAACCCTAACCCCAAGTACAGCAGGTAGAACCTGTCCCTTCCGATCAAAACTTAGCTCATGAAGACATCAATATTCTCTAGTGCGTCGAAACAAAGCCCCCATTCTTCTGAGAGGGCTTTTGCTTCGTCACTTCGTGATGCCTCTAGTAGAGCAAGAACTCTTTCGCAGAGCCACGCTTCGTTTAGATCATCAACAGCGAAGATTTGCATTTGTATTCACTCATTACCCTTGCTCTTCAATGTATCGGTCTTAACAGATGCCTCATATTCGGCTGCCCGTACATCAGCGCGTACTGAAGCAGAAACAGCAGAATCAGCAACATTGATTGCTGTGTCGAGGATTGAACTGGCGTGTGGCTTGAGAGCTTCAAAGAAAAAGCTCATGAAGATGAAAGTGTTCTTGTTCATTGGTCTTCCATGTCGAGAATGTGTTCAATGGCTCTCATGTAGCCATCCCAGTAGATCTCAGCGTTGTAACGATCTTTTTGGGAAAGAGCGGAGAAACGTGTGTTCTGTAAAGACGTGCGTGCCCAGTTTTGGAGTGAGAGGATACTGTGCTTTGGAACGTCCAAGAGTTCAGGGGGTTCAGGAGAAAGCGTTGTTGAAGATTGTGTTTTGCTGAGGCTTCTTGAGAAGGGTGATGCCGTAGCAGAGAAATGCTTCTCAAGAGTTGATCTTTGTTGCGGGGTCATCATGCACTGAGCGATTGATTTTCTATGAAACGTAAATAGGCTCCTCTTCTGGCCTTGAAAGTTCTTGACGGACGCTCTCTATAACGTCGGATGTAGTGCTTTTTATCGTCAGGGAGGATGACGTATTCCCCACCTTTGGGACCGATGTGAATTACGGTCCCTTCTGGCAAATGTTGAACATCTCTAGTCATACGAGTGCCAACAGTGTTTCTCTTGCTTTAGTGATGCGCTTCGCACCATGACCACCCCAAAGTGATTCGAGGCGTGCTCGTGCTCGGTCGGTGTCACTCTTCAGTCGTCCTGCATCGTGTGTTTCGTACTGAGTGATGGCTTGGAACAATCCCCAGGCAGTACCTGTTTCAACTCCAAAGCCTGTCTCACCGCTGTAATGCGAGTGGATAACATCGACGTGGGGAAGGTCAGACAGCAAACGCGTGCGCTTCTGGTCTGTGACCTTATCCGTAATAGGACGAGCGAGATCATCGGAATACGTGCTCTCCAGTACGCGTTTGATTTGCTCAGATGAAAGCTTCGTAGTCGTCAGAGGACGCAACCTGCTTAGATCTGTCTCGAACTTCTGCTGTTCCACGTTGATCAGCTGAGGCAATGCTTTGGCAAATGACTCAACGCTGCGAGTGTGTCGCATAACAAGAGCAGCACCTTCTGATTTGGCACGGCTGGCTCCTTTGCTGCAGAGGTAGTTGATCTGGTTGGCGCACATCAAACGAACGTCTGAGAAGAAGACACCAAAGGAGCTCGAGCCATCGAATGAGTTGAAGGCATGGAGGTAACGACGAACCTTGTCACCACTGGTGACTTCGCCTTCGATGTCGCATCGTGCAGAGACGAACACCTTGCGACCGTCCCTAATAGAAAGGATGTTGTCGATCTCGACGTTCTCTCTCAGATAGTCAAAGAGAACAATCAGAGAGTCGTTCTGTACTGGCGTGTAATTCCTACCCATGATTCCCAGGCAACTGCCTGTGTCCTCTCGGACAATCGCGCAGTGCTCTTGCGAAACCACATTGATGCCGTCGTGGGGATAGGTGACAATCCGCTTCTCAACCTTGAAGTCTGCGTTTGCTACGCGGAAGGATTCAGCGGGTGAAAGGTTGTCTGTGATCAAGGTTCCACCAGCCTGGGAAACAAGCGGATTGACCTGATAACCATTTTCTTTGTACTTGCCGTAAACAGCAGCCTCCTCGCCTCGGGCGTATTGAGTGCTGACTGTGTTTGGTGCTTTTAAAGCTTGCATGATGAGTGAATTGGGGTGAGATAGAGAGCCTGAGCGGCATCCTGTTTAGGATAGTTGGGCTGTGTTGTCCTGTCTAGTACGAAATGCAACAATCCGATGAGCCTCTAAAATGAGTCTTCACCGAACGTCGCTCTACGAAGCGTTCGGACGGTGAGATAGAACCCCGACCTCGGTGTGAGAACCGGGGTTTTTTGTTGGTTACTTGAATCCCTTTCCGATAGGAATGGAAGTTGCAATAGTGCGCTTTCCTTGAAGTCGTTGACGCTCACGCTTGCGTCTCCACTCGCGAGCTGTGTTGGCGTTTTTGCCGATAAAGGCACTACCTCCCATGGCTAGTAAAAGCTCATTGGTAACAGCTCCAGCAGCGTTGTTGACTTTCATTTGAATCCTTTGGTGGGTTTGTTCAGTTTCGGGTTTTGTGCTTTTGAAGCACGCGCATGTTGACGGAGCATCTCTCGTCTTTCGAGGCGACTGTTGCTGCTCTTGCCAGAAACGGTGACTCCTGATGCTCTTAATAAAGAGACATCCGTTTTGTTATTTGAAAGAATCGACTGTGACATCAGTCAGCCTCCGTGTGATCGAATTGGATGGCGACCAGGGGCGCGTCCTTCTTGAAGAACTTGCCTTCGACCTGATCAGTTGCAAGACGGAGTGCCTGGATGACTTTCTCCGCTTCGCCTTCTGTAAAGGCGTATTGACTGGCAGAAAGATTGCCAATAATTTTGATGGCTTTGATCGCTTTATCAAGCCTGGGAATGAGCAAACGTTTGAAATCAGCTCTTTTGTCCTGAGTGGTTTTCATTGTGCATCCACCACATTGAAGTAACCCCACATGATGTGGTGCTGGCGAGTAAAAAATCGATCAGAACATTCACCATCAGCACAGTGGAAAGGCGTCTTACCTAGGCAGTCATCATCAAGTAGCTCCATCAAATAATTGAATTGTTTAACAGTGATATTTGGCTTGTTCATTCGGATTCCTCCTCATCATTAGTTTCGAAATAAACAATCCCTTGAAGAATTGATTTAATCCCTTCGTCTGTACTCAACAGACGCTTACGCAATTCATGAGAGTCAGGAAATTGAACAGCCCAGGCATTGAAAGCAGCATCAAAATCTTCTATATCAGATTGAAAGTGGTTAGCAACACGCACATCAAAGTGGTGGGTGTACTTCATTAGTCTTCCTCCAGTTCGGTGATGTCAATGTTTAACTTGCTCAGCTCGATTTGTTCTGGCTGTAATTCAGAAATGTAAGGTCCATCGTCCTCCCACTTTTGAAACGCATTTTCGGAATCAAAAGTGAGAAAGTACGTTCTGTATTCTTCGTATTTGACGTTGTAAGTCATTCAGAATCCTCCTCTTGTTCGATGACCCAGGTGTCGAAGTCTGGTGGTGAGCTGTAGTCGTCGCCGTAGTTCTGCGGAGTTGGATCGAAGTCTGCGAGATACTCCTGATATGCGGCTTTGAGTTGTGTGTCAGTCATGCCTCGAAGCTCCCTTTGAAGTTAGGAACAAGACCAAAGCGTTCTTTAGCTTTGTCTTTGTTTTTCTGTTTACGTATCCGATGAGCCAGAGTTGCAACATGCTCCATGACTTTTAGAGTTTCCTCTGTCGAAGCATTTGCTGGCATTCCTTCTTGAACAATTCTTAGGAGTGGAAAGAATTGATCTGCGGCTGTTTTCATTTCGTCAGGTGTAAGTGGGTCAGTGTCTTTCATTGATTTGTACAGGGTGGAGCTTTTCTGTAATTGAGCCAAAATGACTTCTCGAGCGCAGTTAGCTTTGGTTTCGCAAGATGCCTACACTTGTAGGCTCGTTCTTTGGCTGCAGCGATGTAATCGCCAGGTCTCAGGTTGCCCTGGTTAAGAGATACTGCCATCACTTAGCCATGGGCCAAACTTGTACATCTTCTGGGATAGCTTTTAAAACCACTGATTCCAGAAATGGTGGATCATCAGTGACGTAAAGGTTCCCGTGGTGATCGCGGCAAACGTATTGAGTACGTTTCGCCACATTCGCAAGCCATGAAGCGCGGTGAAAGAAATCATCTAGAGACATGGTTTGTAGTCATAGGAATGGATGCATGAGTGCTGAATAGATCGTCAGGTGTTGGATTAGGTGTGAGAAAAAGAGTTACACAACACAGAATCAATGTGGACAGACCGAAGATCTTCTCTTGACGTTTAGTCATTCCTCAACCTCACTTTGTGAGATAGGCTTCACAGTCAAGTAGACAGACTCAGAGAATGTGGCTACACCTTTCTCTTGTTCCTGTCGTTGTAAGTGAGAGATACGATTTGACTCACGGCGGAGTTCATCGCTGTATTTCCACACTTTGCGACGACAGACAACAACCTGCTCTGCATCAGTAGCAGCGGCTTGTATGTCGTTCTTGTCCATGAATTGGAGCAATTGTGCTTGACGACCTTTAACCTCTGCCTCAATGTCTTTCAGAAGCTTTTTACGATCTAGATAAATCGCTACTTCGCGTTCATACTGTTCTTCAGTCCAAGATTCTGCCACGGGTTTTGCTGCTTTGGTGGTGAACTTAACGCGTTTTTTAGTCGCTGTTTGTGGTCTTGTGCGTGATGAGATAGTCATGGTGAGATAGAAGATTTAAGAGCGGATAGACATGAGTTCAGCTAGTTCGCCATCGTCAATGTCGTCATCATCGATGTATTCAACATCGCGGGAGAGCATTGTTGTGATGGCATCATTAGCGATGTACTCAAACAAGTTGTCAATAAAGTCTTGTGCAGGATTGTTAAACATTGGTCATTGCCTCGGATGCGTTGTTAATCCATGCCTCACAGAAATCGATACCGTCATCGATCTTTGCTATTACTTCAGCACGCTCAAATAAAGCTTGATTGAAGTCATCGGGATCGTTGCATTGAAAATCACGACCATGACATGTTGCTTTTGAGAGAAAGTGCTTTGCTGTTTTAAGCATGTGAAGAACATCGTTGTATTCACTAGCTAGTGATTGAGCACTAGTGCCATTAAGATTGATCTTTGGAAGTGTTGTACTAATCATTGTGAAACTCAGGTAGTTGATACAAGTAATCGAAATGCGGATCATTCTTGTGCATAATCCAACAGGAGTATTCTCCTGTTTTAGATACTGCAAACACATGTGTGTCATTGATCTGCTCTACTTCCATGCGTGAATCTCCTTGCATAGAGTTAGCGAGTCGATTCTTTGCTTTGGAAGATTTAGGATTGACAAAAATCATGAGTGAGGTCTCCCGTAGATTTCACAATTGCGATCACGAAGTGAATCACAACATGGCTCTGCATAGAAAGTACGAACTGGAGCATCGACTTTCTTCTTTATCTGAACTTTCTTCCAAGAATGTGGATCCTTGGAAAGATTTTCATAGCGACGATATGTAGTAGCCAAACGTTTGGCTTCTTTGAAATCAAAGGCTTCTGCAACGACAGAACCTGTGCGAGTGTCGATAATGTTGAACATGGTGAGATAGAAGAATGGATAAGCTGATGGCTAGTCCTAGACCTTTCTAGGACAACAAAGGTCATACGGCAACCTTTGTTGAGCTATAACCCGTGAATTGTTTTGCCTTGCGACGTGCTGCAATCGCTTTGCTCCACTCTGAACCCTTGGGTTGAGTGCCATGAACTAGCAAAGCAAAGGGTTTGTTTACAAAACAATGTGAATCATCATGGTCTACTTCTAGACCTGCGTTGTTAGCTTCTGCATCATTCTTGAAGACCTTTGCATATCGTGGGAAGAAACCCTCATCAATTAGATGATCGAACTTGCCACCATACGAAGCAGTCATGTAGAAGTTAGAAGGTAAATCTAGGTTGATAAAGATATCTAGAGACTTGCTGTAGCAGTAGAACTTAAGATCTGGATTGAGCTTTGCTACTTCTATCCATGCTTCAAGATAAGCACGAGAGAAGAAATCACCAGACTCATGAATACGTACTAGTTCTGTTTTCTTCTTTCTATGGTGTTGAATACTGCTATTGATAAGATCAACCATTGAACCCTCAATAAGTGATCGCATCAAAAGCTCCATGTTATGTGCTCTTGAGTGAAATACTGCATCATATTGAACCTCAGATGATGCAGCAAAACATCTGAATTGTGTGTCTTTACCATCTTGAATCTTTCGCTTGCCGTCATCTTGTAGCACTGCGAAAGACTTACAGAATAAAGCTCCTGGGCATGTTTTACCTGCTGGAAGACTAAAGATCAATCTATGCTTTAGTTTTGCGTTGCCGTGAGAAAATTTAAGAAAAGACATTTGAATCGCTGAATGCACAGCTTGAGGGTGAGATAGAAGAAAAGATTAGAGATTAGATGTTGGAATAATCCGATACTCTTTGTTATCAACCCAGAAGGGTTTCATTTGAATAGCAAACAATTCAGCTTTTTCTAGAGTTTCAAAGAACTCTGAATTAGCCCATTGTTTTTCGCCTTGAAAACCATATGCTCTTTGAAGAACATAATTAGCGGTGAAAACACCAGTTGATGAGATCGACATAATTGATCAGAAGGTGAG
>UEXM01002338.1_pt1 | contig 11492 bp, 15 predicted proteins | sample 1796661 | NCBI WGS metagenome assembly UEXM01 (sample SAMEA4772469, study PRJEB27181) | metagenome
AAAAGAATTAAAGCATTCGCACAAAAGCATGAAATAACAGATGCACCATTGGCGATTATCCCAGCAGCTGTGGACCTACTGTCACCAACCGGCGATGTCGATAAGATCATTGAGGCTTGTGAGGTTGTCGCTGCCAAATATGAGATGCCAGTTCGCCTGGTGGTTATCGACACATTGTCCAGGGTGATGGCATCAGGTAACGAAAATAGCCCGGAAGCAATGACCGGGACGATAGCGACTATCGATAAGATTAGGTTTCAGACTAACGCTCATACACTTGTCGTTCATCATAGCGGTAAGGCAAAGGCTCAAGGCGCTCGAGGACATAGCAGTCTACCAGCTGCAACTACAACCGAGATAGAGCTAAACAAGATTAACGAAGGCATGTCTATCGCCAAGATTAAGAAACAGCGAGACCTGGAGATTGGAAACGATATCGGCTTTGCATTAGATGTCGTAGAAGTCGGGATTGACGCTAGAGGCAAGCCACTCACCAGCTGTGTGGTGCGAGGCGTTAAGATAGATCAGTCAGAAGAACGACCCATGACGCCGACCGAAAAGATCGTATTCGACATCTTTAACAACATCCTCATTGGTGATTATCGACTGCCACAAGCAGCTACATTGGAGTTCCCAGGTGGGGCAAATTTGAGGGTTTCAGACCATGTCCGCATGGACGAAATACGACCCTGGTTTTATAGGCAATGCGGACATACCAGCGGACAACATGCGGACATTGAAAACCTAGACCGGGCAGCGAAGGAGACGATGCGTAAATCATTGATGCGAGCTTGCAACGGCCTGAAAACAAAGGGGAAAATATCATTCGATGGAAAAATATTAGCATTGCCAAGTGCGATAATAAGATGATGCGGACATTGGTGCGGACACTATGCGGACACAAATGGCCTATGCGGACGGACAGGACATATATCTATAGATATGTCCGGTGTCCGCAGTCCGCAGTGTGGGCGGTAAATAAATGAGAAATAAGATAGACAAATCTGCCCTATTGGCGAGACGACAAGCTGTCGTAGATGCCGTCATAGCAACTCGCAAGGAGATGAACTTGCGCTATGGGTATAACCGGTTGATTCACGCATGCAGAGACCCGGAGCTTAAACACCTTTTTGGCGAGCAAGAAAGCCAGTGGTTCGATGCGCTAAATGGCACCGACTATAACCAAATCAAAATTCAAGGTATCGGGATGATAAAGGGCTACCAGGCATTAGAAAAGCATGCCGTTGAGGTGGGCATAGCTCCGCTACCTGAGACACAGATGGAAGGCGTTATGCCTAACGGTAAGCTATTCGCCATAGTGAAGAGCCATGACCAGTATGTGAAGGCTGAGGACGATGACCGCATTATTGAAGTGTACGACATGCAAGTTGTGGGGAAGCTGCTAGAGGAAAACTTCCCGGACATTACCGAGCTGGTTGTACATATACCAGGCAGCGTGGCGGTAGATATTCGCAACATTGAGGATGAGACAGATCCAGATGATGAGCTGCCGTTTTGAGAAAGCGCAAGAGCAAACTACGCCTGGTTGATGCAGTCGATCTTGGCACAGAACAAACCAGGGCAAGATTGAAACAATGCCCGGTCGATCACATGGCACAAACATGGGGAAGAAACTTTAGGGACATCAACGAGATTGAGAGAGCTGCCCGAGAAGTGCGAAGAATTTATCTAATGATTGCCGGTGGGTTAATGCCCCGAGCTGTGGATCTCAATAACCAGGTAAGGTCTAGCAGTACGCCATTGCCCGAATGGTTGGCAATGAGGCGCCGAGATATTTATATCCCCTGGGCAAAGGAGATAGATTGGCGATATGGCATAGTGATTAGCTGGCTCATTGATGAGGTGCCACTAGTGATGCTGGATAAGAAACTAAGCAAACGGAAGGGAACATGCAGAGATTTGTTGACGCATTGCCTAACGCGATATGCCACTATATCTGGTAACTTAAAAAATAAACCTACTATATGTTGACATGGGGGCGTCGAAACGGTACGATTCGTTATGCTTGAGACTAGCGTGTCAAGTGTAAACTGCGAAGTAGATGACATTCATTAATTCCTCCTTAAAGTTTATCCCCTGAGCCACTCACTCAGGGGATTTTTTACTGGTGGTGACATGCCAATTAAAATCCCGCCAATACCTGATTTAAAGATGCTTAAAGAAGGTTCGATTGCTTTCCATATACATGAGCTTGACGATGGCACGGGGCGCTGTGCGGTCATTGAGGTGAGCCTGTGGGGAAGTAAAGAGGAAGGCGAAGAATATTGCAGACTAGCAGTAGACACTGGCGAGTTATTTCAAAACGGAAGAACATATCATTGAGGTGACACATGCCGAAGGTTGGTACAAAAAAATTCGCATACACAGCTAAAGGAAAGAAAGCTGCTAAATCATATGCAAAGAAGACTGGCAAGACAGTCAAGAAGTATTGATGGCGCTGACGGTCAAGCAACAACGCTTCTGTGATGAGTATCTGATTACTCTGAATGGAAGTGATGCAGCTAGACAAGCTGGATACAGAACACGACCCAATCAAATGGCGCATGAGAACCTGTCAAAACCTGACATCAAATTGTATATCGAGGGCAAAATGCGGGAAAAGAACCAGGAATTAGATATCTCACGCGAGAACATTTTGCGCTCGCTAATGGAAGAAGCGAAGGATTTAGAAAATCCTGGCGCGACTCGAGTGCAAGCTCTAAGTCATCTAGGTCGCTTCACCTTGGGCGAGCTGAATCGCCAGGAACACAGCGGTGAAGTAGCGTTCAAATGGATGGACGAAGACGAAGACGAAGCAGAGTGATGTACTATATAAGCACAAATCAACAAGATATTACCTAACATTATCAACAAGATAGCGACCACGCATACTATGTGTTGTATGCTTTGTTGTATGGGGATCGAATGAAACCGTATACAATCCCATATAAACCAAGACCGCTGCAAAAGATCCTACACAAAAGCCTTAAGAGATTCAACGTGGTGATACTGCACCGTAGGGCTGGCAAGACCGTTTTCGCCATCAACGAGGCCATTAAGACGGCCCTCACCACCCCCCTGAAGGCCCCCCGGGTTCTCTTTCTGGCACCATATAGGACGAGTGCAAAAAGTATCGCATTTGATTATTTGAAACAATTTTCTAGAGGCGTACCAAACGTCAAGTTTAATGAGAGTGAGTTAAGAGCTGACTATCCAAACGGTGGAAGGGTCCAATTAGCCGGGGCAGACAATTACGAAGCGCTTAGAGGTAACTACTGGGATCTCTGCATTATGGACGAAACAGCGATGATCAATCCCGCATGTTTCACCTCTGTAATTCGCCCATCTTTAGCGGATCGTAAGGGGAGATTAATCATGCTCGGCACACCTTATGGCGAGGATAATTTTTTTTACGATATGTATAGACATGCCCAGGAGACAGAAGGCTGGTATCATTGTTTATACAAGGCAAGCGACACCGGTCTAATTGATGATGAAGAGTTATCAGACGCCAAGAAGTCGATGTCTAAGGCGATGTTTGAGCAAGAGTTCGAGTGTTCCTTTACCAGCGCCTTACAGGGTGCCGTATATGGAGACCAAATCGATGACGCATCCGACAGAATATGCAGTGTGCCTTGGGATCGCGCAGCGCCAGTAAACACTTCCTGGGATCTTGGCGTAAGTGACTCAACAGCCGTAGTTTTCTTCCAGGAAATCGGTCGAGAAATTCACTGGATAGACTGCATAGAGGATTCGGGCATGGGGCTGGATTTCTATGTAAAAAAGCTCCAAGATATGCCGTATACGTTTAACAAGCACCTATTCCCGCATGATTTAGCTGCCAGGGAATTATCCACCGGCATGAGCCGGGCTGACACGTTAAGAAGCCTTGGCGTACAGCCTACGATTATGCCGAGGACCGGCCCGACAGAGCGCATCCATGCCATGCGTATGAATTTTGATAAATTTTATTTTGACAAGGAAAAATTCGCTCCATGTCTGCGAGCGTTAAAAAACTATCGCTATGAGTGGAATGCCAAGACTAAGACCTGGCGTAGTTCGCCTCGGCATGATTGGGCATCTCACTATGCCGATGCAGCTGGGATGGCAGCTGAGGCGATTAAAATTATCAGGCCCCGGAATAGTAAATTTCGACAACCAGAACAGAGCTGGATTGTGTAATGGAAAAAGACATTTTGAAATTTTTGGAAGACGCCAGGAAGTTGGTTGAACGTTTAGAAAAGCTGGCAAACCAAATCGAAGGTAACTGCTGTAAGTGTGGCGCGCCTAATGGCTAAAAAGATGGGCGAAGACGAGCTATCGGCAATCGTCGCGGGACACTTGCGTGGTGCTTTAGGCGACGAGTACGACGATTTAACGGCTGAGAGGGCCGACTCGTTAGCCAGGTATCAGGGTGAATTATACGGCGATGAGACGCTCGGTCGCTCCCAGGTTATGTCTCGGGATGTCCTGGAGCAAGTCGAGCAAACGATGCCCAGCCTGGTGCGTACATTTCTAGGTAGTGAACCGGCTGCTATATTTGAGCCAAGGACGCCACAAGATGAGGCGATGGCTGACCAGGCAACCAAGTACATCAACTACATTTTATTTTCTAAGAATGACGGCTACACCATTGCGCTTGATTGGATGAAGTCTGCGCTCATTACCGGCACCTCGGTCGCCAAAGTCTGGTGGGATGATCGCCAAGATGTTAGCGAGGAAGAGTACAGCGGATTAACCGAGGCTGAGATGGAGCAGCTGGTCAGCGATGATACGGTCGAAGTGGTCGAGCATACAGCTTTTGGCGAGATGGAAGGCGCCGTTGTTGTTGATGAAGAAGGCGCGATGCAAGCTGCGTTGGAAGGCAAGCCGGTCGAGCCTATACACGATTTAAAGATCAAGCGAACCACGAACACAAGTCAGCTGCGTTGGGGCGCCCTGGCACCGGAAGAGTTTCTGATTAATCGCCGGGCTCGAACAATCGATGAGCGCGACCATACATTTACGTTTTGCTGCCATAGGTCGCACCGGACGGTTCAAAGCCTGATTGACGAGGGTTTCGACAAGGATAAGGTAGAGTCAGCTGCTGGTTCAGCTGGTGAGTATAACGATATTTTTGAGCAGCGTTTTGAGGATGTCACAGCTGATTATGGCTATGATAACGAGGTTGATTCAACGCAGCGCCGGGTGAATCTGTATGAGTGCTACATGCGTTGTGATTACGATGGCAGTGGCAGTGAGCAGCTCCACCGGGTAACGTCATTAGGCGGTGCTGATGCAGTCGTTATCCTGGACGTAGAGCCGGTCAACGAATTGCCATTCTGTCAGCTTACTGCTGTGAGACGGCCTCACCGGGCGCTTGGTTACAGCCTGGCAGATCTGACTAAGGACTTACAGAAGCTCAAGACAGCTCTTTGGCGTGGCATGATGGATGGCTTATACTTGAGCCTATCGCCACATGTTGGAGTTGATGAGACTAAGGTTGAATTAGACGATTTATTGTCTCAATCACCTGGTAGCATTGTGAGGGTCCAGGGAAGCCCACAGAGCGCCATTATGCCTATTGTAAACCAATGGGGCGCGAGTGGTGGACAGGCGTTTCCTATGGTCCAGTATATTGACTCGCAGCTGCAAAAAAGAACCGGTGTTAATGACCTAGCTGGTTCTCTGACAGAAGGTGTTTTGCAAAGTGAAACGGCAACAGCTGTTTCTGAGGCGACCACAGCTGCTAGGGCTAGAGTTGAGTTAATCGCCAGGAATATGGCTGAAGAAGGTTGGAAGCGTCTCTATCATTTGGCGTTAGTATTTGTGAACCGGCACCAGGACCATGAGGAAGTTGTGAGGTTAACTGGTAAAGATTGGTCTACGGTAGATCCTCGCTCCTGGACATCAAAAATGGATGTTAGAATAAATGTTGGCTTGGGCGTTGGCACCAAGCAAGAGACGGTCCAGAAGCTACAATTTATTAGCCAGAAACAAGAGCAGCTGATGTCGCAGCTCGGCATCCAAAATCCGGTAGCTGGTTTAGATAAATATTATAATACGCTGGTAAAGTTGGCAGAGGCAGCAGAGTTGGACCCACAGCTTTATTTTAACGATCCTCAGCAAGCTCTAGAGGCTCAGAAGGGCCAGCCACAGCAGCCATCTCCTGAGATGCAAAAGATGCAAGCTGAGATGCAAATGAAGCAAGCCGACAACCAGGCTAGGCTGCAACAGACTGAGGTCGAGATGCAGCGCACAGCTGAGTTGGAGAAATTTAAGGCTGAGTTAACAGCTGAGAATGACATCCGGGTTGCTGAGATGAAGGCCCAGGCAGCGCGACAGATTGCCGAGCAGAAGCTGGAGCTAGACAAAGAGATAGAAGCCAACCGGCATATTTTCAAAATGCGTGAGTTGGAAATGGAGAGAGACTTAGAGGCTGAAAAAATGCGTTTGGGTGTTCCTTCCAGGGATGGTCAAGGCAACATTAATGTGAGTGATTAGATGGCAGCGAAACCTGGCTTATACGCGAACATCCATAAAAAGCGAAAAAGAATCGAGCGACAAAAGGCAGCTGGTAAGAAGGTAGAGCGCATGCGTAAACCTGGCACAAAAGGCGCTCCTACAAAGAAAGCCTTTGCTCAAAGCAAAAAGACAGCGAAGGGAAAAGCGTAATGTTTGGAAGTCATAGCGATAAAGAGACGATAGCCAAATTTAAAGAGTTAACAAAAGTAACGACTAAAAAAACGTCCAAGAAATCTGGCGGTAAAACTAAGACGAAAACTAAGAAGGCTTAAAGATGGCAAATGGTATTTTAAATGTTGACGGTCTTAATCTGTATCCTCAAGCGAGTGGGTTTAATCCTGACTTGCGTATTGTTCGCCCTGAGTTTGGCGGTTATGGGTTGCTCGATGATGGAGAGAGTCAAGATTGGCAAAACTTTCGAGACAATTTTGCGGGTGGAATTTTGAACGGCTACCAATATGATCCATTTGGCGGTCATACAATTTCGCCTATTAACCCATCTGGCGTCTATAGCGGTATTGAGCAAGAAGGTGGTGGTGGTCCTGGCGGGTCTTCCGGTGGTGGAAACGGTTTCTTCAACATGCAAGACCTAATGGGGTTTGAGGCATCTATGAGAGGCGCCAACTTTGGAGAGCAAGATCGCATAAGTGCATTCTCTGGGTTTGTCGATAAGGGCAATGGTACTTTCGATGTCGATCCTGGATCGCCCTTATCCTCATATCTGACTGGGCGTGATGAATACGGAAATATCGTCCCACTAAACCAGGCCGTGTATCAGCAAGGCTCAAAGGCCGGGATGCCATTAGAGCGCAGCTTAATCATTAGACGCATTAACGCAGCTTTGGCTGGCATTGATGAGTCCGGTGGTATGGACGGTTCCCAAGGCGATGCCGGTGAAGGTAACGAGGGTGGTGGTCCTGGTGGCAATGATGGCGGTGGCGCTGGCAGTGGAACAGGTGGCGGTGAATCTGGCAGTGGCGGTGGCATGGGCGGTGGCGCTGGTTCTTTTTAAATGACCGATCCAAAATTTGATGCCGGTGACGCTAAACAAGTTTTAGAAAATCCAGTTTTTAAGAAGGCATTTGATGCCTTTGAAAAAGCATTATTTGAACGAGCTGTTGAAGCACCAGCTCGGGATGATGACGCCAGAATGCGATGCATGATGGCGGTACAAGCATTACGCAATGTTGAGAAACAACTAAGGCGTATTGTTTACGATGGCAAAACAGCTGCCATTGCTGCCGATGAAATTGCCAGTGGCAAAAGTCGGTATATTTAAACCCAGGGACAACCCGAAAGGAACCCCATGTCAATTGAAGAAACTGGCGAGAGCCAATCTGCCGAGGATGTATTTCTATCTTTACTTCAGGAAGACAGCCCGGCAACCGAGGCCCCGAAAGGACCAGCCGAGGAACTAGAAGTTGAAGACCCCGGAGATGAAGAAGGCGAAGAGCTGGAAGCGTCAGACGAAGAGTTAGATGAAGAAGATGCCGAAATTGATGATGAGGCGACCTCTGACGAGGAACTGTTTGCCGTTAAGGTTGATGGTCAAGATACAGAGGTAACGCTATCAGAACTAATTGGCGGTTATCAACGGCAATCGGACTACACGAAAAAGACCCAAAGTCATGCAGAAGAGCGAAAAGCTTTTGAGGCTGAAAAGAAGCAATTTGCCGAAGACCGGCAGACTGTGGAACAGCAGCTGAGGCAGCAGCTAGATCAGATTACAAACCAGTTAGAGCAAGAACCTAATTGGGCTGAAGAATTTGAGCTTGATCCTATTGGTACACCTCAAAAGAAATACGAGTGGGAGCAAAAAGTAGCAGCAAGTAAAGCAGCAGCTGAAGGGCAGCAAAAACAAATGATGGTGGAACGTCATCAATATCTACAAGGCCAAAGTCAATTATTAGCTCAGATGATGCCAGAAATGGCTGACGCTGAAAAAGGCCCAGCTAAACGTAATCAGATTACAAATTTCTTAGTAAATGAAATCGGATTAGATCAAAAGGATGTGGCTGAAATTGGCGATGCGAAAGTAGTGTATTTGGCTGACCTGGCAATGAAGCAATTTAATATTGAAAAGCAAGCCAAAAAAGTTGTGTCTAAAAAAGTAGCGAATAAACCTCGGGTTGCAAAGCCTGGGTCTACTCGCGTTACGAAAGGACGCAGAAGCGATTTTGCAAAGAAGTTGGAGTCTTATGAAAGCGATATGACAACAGATCGATTAACTGATGTTTTCGCTGAACTCATTAAATCTTAATCTAACTTTTTTGAAAGGACTACGAGTATGGCTGTTCCAGCTAATGTGGTCGTTGCATCTTCTCGTGCCAACAAGGCCGAGCAAGTATCAAAAACGATTGCGAACATAGCGCCTTTTGAGACCCCAGCGGTTTCAATGGCGAAAATGGTCAATGCAACTGCAAGGACCTATGAATTCCTCATAGACACCTTAGTAGCTGCTAGTGATAACAAGCACTTAGACGGTGATGTTGACACAGTAGATGCATCTCCTAGTGTAACTAGGCAATCTCAACGCATGCAGATATTGAAAAAATCTGCCGGGGTATCAGGCTCCACCTCTGCGATTGAGACCTATGGTGTAGCAAACGAACTCGCCTATAACATGGCTAAAAAATCCAAGGAATTGAAGACTGACTTGGAAAAAGCTGCTGTCGGAAATCAGGTTTCCACAATTGGAAATACGACCACAGCATCTGCTATGGGTGGGCTAGAAACCTACATCAAAACAAACATCAAGTATTCCGGTACGCCTGGCTCCGCAACCACACCTGGTTGGGCATCTGGCGACACTGGAACAGTGGTTGATGTTGCTGCTGCTAACTTGAATGCATTCACTGAGCCAATGCTCAAAGATGCTATTCAATCAGCTTGGCAAAACGGCGCTACGCCTAATGTTCTGCTTGCATCCGGGGCAAATCGCGCCCGGGTCTCGGCATTCACTGGTGTGGCAGATTTATACAGGGACACAAATGGTAAGAATACAGCAAGTATTCTTGCATCGGCGTTAAATATAACGAGCGCAGCTGCTTAGTAATAAGCAGTAAAAAATACCGGGTGAATTGCTGGGAAGCCTAAGTTCTAAGGGATATGGTAATCAGCAGCCAAGCCAAGAAATTGGAAGGTTCAACGACTATCGATTTATCGAGTACAGCTCAAGTGAGTTGGAAGCGCCTGGAACCCTACTTATGAGGGTTATGATATAGTCTCATCTCGTTTCTGGAAACAGCGAGCCAAGTAATTGGATTTTGGCTTAACGAACCAAGATAAAGATTTTGCCGTATATATTTCAGATTTCAGCGGTGTGGAAGGCATGAGAATAATGCCTGACAGACATGTGAGATCATCAGTAGCACTAGGGATTGATCCAGAATACCTACAGATTGCATTCTTGCGTAATTACAGCGAGTACGATCTAGCGGTTACTGGTGACTTTCGTTCTAAAACATTGTTATGTGAAGCAGGGATAATACCCACCAACGAAGCTGCACATTTCAAAATTGTTGGCTTAACAGCTTAAAGCCAAATTAATTAGCCAGGGAGTTTTTGCTCCCTGGTTTTTTAATGGGAGAATTTTATGAAGTGGCGACTACTAGATAGTAACGAATCATCGAGCGAGTATTTTGCATACGATGATGAAACTGAGACAAGTTATATAGATCACAGATACCATGACCAGGCGTCAGTCATTGCCGACAACAAGGCTATCCAGGGAAAAGATAGCGGTAAGATTTGCGACGGTGAGCTTCACCTGGTTGCACGAATACCACCAGTTATTATGCACAAGTGGTTAGTCGAAGAAGGCTTAGATGTTTTCAACAAAGATCACGCACCGGCATTGTGGAAAAAATTGGATGATCCAGCCTGGAAATATCTCCGAGTAAACACCGGCAGAATTGGTCGGAAGGGTACACAGTTTTGAACCCGGTTGATGAACTAGATATGAATATCGCGCTCGACCCTCTTGATTGGGAGTCGAACTCGCAGCTGAGTAGAGCATATTTAGCTGCTGGCAAACTAGGTCATGCTTACACTTTTGCGATGATGGCAATGAAGATAAGTCCATCACCGGCAACTAGGATTGAAGCTGGCCTAACCCTTGGCGCGATGGGGCATTGGGATGCTGCGAAAAAGTATTGTGAGGCAGCGCACGATGAGGACCCTACAAATGTTGCTGCAATAAATAATGCAGCTCAGGCTTGTTTAAACCTGGGTGATTTGCAGGGCGCTAAAGATTGGTTGAATAAGGCAGAAGAGACATCAGATGAAATAGAAAGAAACTGGTCTTTCATTCATCTAGCAGAAGGCAATTATCGCAAGGGATGGGCTGCATGGGATCTGGCAGACGGTCATGGTGATCGTGTCGCCAGGCACACGCCTTTACCGAAATGGAAGCCTGGCGAGCGTGGCTGCATTATTGCATACGGTGAGCAAGGTCTAGGTGACCAGCTCATGTTTGCCGATTGTATTTATGATCTACAACAAGATGCATTTGAGGGTTTGATATTAGAAGTAGACCCAAGATTAGTTGGAATATTCAAGCGTAGTTTTCCAGATGCTGAGGTTGTGGGGTCGCTGTATGAGCAGCAGCTCGGGGTAGAGTATCCAAAGCATGCAAAGCGAATAAGTTTTGGCGCCCTGCCCGGCCTCTATCGGCCTACGGCAAAAAGTTATCGTGGACATCCATTCTTGATGCCATGTTTAGATAGAAAGGCAATGGTTCGGGGATTGATTGGACCAATGCCAAAAAAGAAACGAGTTGGCATTTCTTGGACCGGTGGAACATTGGCAACCGGGCGCCTCGAGCGCAGCCAAAATATTAAAGAATTAATGAAAGCATTTCAGCATATCGATGCTGAGTTTATTAGCCTGGAACATACGGTGGATGGCGACCCGGAAGACTACGGCGTCCATGTGTTCCCATTTATTACTCACCGAGAGCTGGACTACGACTACACAGCAGCTCTGGT
>UEXM01002931.1_pt1 | contig 11481 bp, 14 predicted proteins | sample 1796661 | NCBI WGS metagenome assembly UEXM01 (sample SAMEA4772469, study PRJEB27181) | metagenome
ATTTAATGCTTTTAAATTGTCAATAAATGGTGATACTTTTTCTAAAGTTTGACCAGTAATTTTATTAAGATTGTAATAGTATTTTCTTAAACCACCTAAAATAGCAGGATCAATTTCTCCTAATCTTGTAGACACAACTCCTAGAAACTGTCCAATTAAACCTGGTTTATTACCTGCTGAAGTTGGATCATTGACTATGCTTTCCTGAACACTTTTTGCAGCTTGTGATTTTTGTGGTGGCACTGATATTGGTCTACCAAGCTGTTTAATTGATTTTGTTAATTCTTTGTTATTTACTAAAGTTGGTAATATTTCAAAAGACTCGTTTACCGAATATCCTTCATCATGAAGTTGTCTTAATTTATCTTCTGCATTTTTTACAACTTTTTCTGCTGATTTATTTTTTACTTTAGTTATTGCAGTTCCTACTCCTTTTATTACACCATAACCAATACCTGCTCCACCAGCTCCAAATGCTCCATACATAAGTGCTTTTTCAGGATCAACCTCTCCAGTTGTAGCTAAATCTTCTAATGCACTATAACTACCTCCAAAACCTGCACCAAACCCCATAACTCTAGGTAAAGTTGTTCCTGCTGCTACTAATGATGTAGGGTCAGCTAACATACCACCTACATTTCCTATAGTCCTAGCTGTACTATTTGGGTCAGGTTCAAAAAATTGCCCATATTCTTCAACTAATCCTCTTTCTCTTGCTCTTTCTATCATTTCCCTTCTTTGATCTAATGGAGCTTCATTAAAACCTTTTCCATATAACTGTTCAGGAGATTGATATTGAAAACCATTATCATAATCTACACTATATCTTCCTGACATAATATTGTTTAACCAAGAAGGCAAATAATCAGGAGATTGTGCTGTCAAAACATCTGTGCCTAAAGCTACAAATCCTTGTCCTTCACTTCCACCATACATCATTTGTTTAAAAATACTATCTGACTCATTTTTAATTAATTTATTATTAACCATTCTATCATTAACTTTAGCCCCCAATTCTCTTAATCTTGGGGATTGTTCTAAGTTTTCTTGAGTTACTTTTGTTCCTAAATCTAACCTATCTTCATCAGATGAAAAAACTCTAATAAGTTTGTTGTTTTCAAATTCATCACCAGGCAAAGCAGCTAACTCTTTTAACCTAGGTGAGCTTTGTATCATTTTTAATGTTAATTGTTCTGGCATATTATTATCTCAATTATTATTTTTCCATGTCTGCAAATGGATCTTCTTGCATATTACTAATAATTTTTTCTGTTACATCTTCATTTCCTTCTATATTAGCAACTGAAGTTTCTTTACTAACATTTTTAGATAAAAGATTAAGAGATTCTTTTATAGACTCGCTTATTCCTTCACCTTTTTGACTTTCTATACCCATTGCATTATTAGTAACTGCTCTAAGTGCTTGTGCTTCAGTAGCAAATAAACCAGTACCTTTTAATGCTATTACTGCATCTCTAAAATCTTTATTAGTTTTCATAAGAGTTTGCCCAACTTTATAAAATCCATATATTTTAGCAGGAGTTATTGTTACTTGAGGTTGTACTTTTTTAGCTGCTGCTTTTGCTTGTGCTAATTGAGCTTCTGCTAATGTTTTAGCTGGAATTGACATAGCTTCTGCACCTCTAGCTAATGCACCACCAAAGGTTTCTCCTGGTTGTCTGCCTTTACCCATTTCTAAACCTGCTCTTAAAATAGCTGCATCTATCATTTGTTTATTAGTTGGATTTTGAGTCATAACTTGTGGCATATAAGCATATCCTAAAAGAGTTTCAAAATTAGTTAATCCATCTGGATTATTAGGATCAATGTTTGGTCTAAAATTACCATATAATGGTTGTCCTTGTTCATTCATTGGATTAGGATTTCTTGAAAAAGCTGATATAGCTTGTTGTTCAAGTCTATCAGGTACTATGTAATCTAATAACCCTAATGGACTTTTGTATTCTGTTGCCATTATAATATCCCCTGTCTGCTAGACATTAAGTTTCTATAATATTGTTGTAAATCTACTGGTGTTATTTGCTGTCTTTGGTTATAAACAGGCATTTGAGGTGCATTAAATACAGGAGCTTGTGGTGCTTGGATATTAACACTTCCTTGATTTAATAAACCTTGATCTTGTTTTTGTGTTGGTTGCATAGCAAAACCTTCAGGATTAACACCCATTCCTTGAAATACTCCAGCTACTTCAGGAGTCATATTATCTAAAAGAAAATTACCACCTGGTTGTTGTATGTTAGGCATCATCATAGGAGTTTTAGGTTTTTCCATAGGTTCATCTCCAAGAAAACCACTAAATAAATTACCTGCTCCTTGAGTAAGACCAGCAAAAGTTGGAAGTATAGAAGTTAATCCTCCCCCTATGCCATTTAAAAAATCAAACATTTATATCTCCTTTTATCATAATTGATTACCTATTCCAAATCCTGCTGCTGCACCACTTGGCCCACCAATCATAAATCCACCTGCTGCACCTAATAATCCTAATAAAGGATTGCTCTTTGCTCCTGGTTGAGTAGTAGTTTGTGTGCCTGGAATAGGACTTCCTATTAGATTTGCATAGTTTTGCAAGTTAGCTAAATTTGCATTTTGATTAAAACTATACCTTTGCATAGCTTCATCTATAGGTAACTGTGCTCTTGCTGTTCTTATATTTCCTAATTGTTGCAATGTTTGAGCTGGTGCTTGTAAACCACTCATAATTGTAGGTATGTTTTGCATAGCAACAGCTTGTGATTTTAGAGCATCACCATATACATCACCATATAACTTAGATGCAACATCTGATTGTTTGGTTAATAAATCTTTTATAACTTCAGATTCTAATATACCTTGTCTGCTTCCACCAAGTTGTCCTGCTTGTGTAGCACCTCTACGAGCTTGTTGAAGTAGTCTTGAAGCACTTTCCTCCATTGGTCTTGTTCCTGCTCTCAATGCTTCTTGAAACATTGGATCAGCAAATCTAGTAGAAGGGTCTGCCATTAGACTTGTAAAACCTGGCACTAAAGCGTTAGCAATATCTGTTTGTCCACCTAATGCTTGTTGCTCTCCTATTTGTTCTGCTCTAAGTAATATATCATCAGGATTAGCATAAGTTTGGTCAGGATAAAACTGCTGTGGAGTTAAATTCTGAGCTTGTGAAAAAATATCCCTTAGATAAGGAGCTTGTCCTTCCCATGGCTCTGATTTTGTTGTTTGGGTTTGCGACCCACTTCCTTTACTCATAATGTACCTCTAATGTATTGTTGTGAGTTCTTTTACGAGAACTGTGTATGCGTTTTCATACCCAAATCTCTCTAATTTCTTTATAAATCCTTTGCGACAAACTGTTTCCATTGCTACGCAACCATTTTCTAATGCCCATTCTTCTAAGGTATTTAGTAATTCTTCTACCCATAAGTCTAGGTCTTGTCCACCTAGAGTAACTATTCTACAAGTAGTCTTTCTAGGGTATTCTATAATTTCTGTAGTAAGTACCGAGATAATCTCTCTATTATCATCAAAAACTAACCAAAGTTGCATACGAGCTTCTGATAATCTTTTATAAATATCCATAACAGACATTTCATCTCTACTCTTACCATTACCCATTTCTATATAAGGTTCGCAATCTTCCCAAACCTCATTAATTCTATCCGATGGTATTCCTGATATATATAAACTCACCCTAGTTTCACCCAACTTCCTGCTGCATTTCTAAAGTATATCCCTTCGCCACTTCCAGGGTTAAAATTAGAACCATCTCCATATACTATATCTCCTTGCTTTATTCTGCTTGGAGCTACATTTTTAACCTCTATAAAATTAACAGGATTTTCTTCTAATGCTGCTTGTATTTTTTGAAATTCTTGTAATAAATATTGTGGTAAATCTTCAGGATTATCAGGTACTGGATTAGGTGTATATTTAGGTGCTTGTGGCATTTAGCGTTCTCCTATTACCTCATATTCTATATCATATCCGTTTAATTCAAAAGTTGTAGCTGTTGTGTTTTGAAACTTAATAGCTATGTACTTACCTGTTGCTCTAGCATCTACCTTGTTTTGTGTATCAGGGTTTATGGTTTGCTGTGTTTTGTAAGTATATGTACCATCAGGGGTCATAGAACTTCCTACAAATACTTCAGCAGAACCTGTACTAGAAAACCTTGGGGTAATCTTTCTTACTTGTTTTACAGTATTAGTATTACCATCGAGGGTTAATCCTTTTCTCTCTAAGATCATAGTAAAATTAGCTCCTGCAAAATCAAACCCATTATCTCCTCTATAGAGTTTAGTATCTCCTGTGCTAGACATTAAAATACTGGTTTCTGTAGGATTATAGTTTCTTTGCCCCCAGTTCTCAGTAGTGCTGTAGGCTTCCCAACTTTGTGATTGATCTGACCATACAACTGCTGATACGCCAGGATTTACTATGCCTAATGCTATATGTAAAATATCAGGCAATTCTCTAAAACTAAATGAGTTTGTATTGTAATTCCATATTAAGGCTTTGTTACAATAAGTAGAACCTACTGTTGGGTAAGATACCCATATTTCATTCTTTTGTTTATTATGTGTTACAAATATGTTTGCATAATTAGTGCTGTCTATTTCTTCAAATAAAGTTCTTTTAACAACTGTACTAGCAACAGATTCTTTAGATACTCCATTATGAACAATAAGATCACCATTAGTTACTACAAAGTGTCTACCATTAAATTCTGCTACACAGTTTCTTGATAAAACGCCTGAGTCATCAAATAGTTTCTTGATGTCAAATACTAGATTACCACCAGTAAAGGTCATAATGTATGTAGTGTTTTCCTTATATATTATAAAAGATTGTTTAAGTGGAAACCCATCTACAATAAATTCACCTGCATCACCTACTGTTGCTGAACCTGCATCGTTTGTACTAGATGCTGTCCAAGAACTAGGTAGCGTAAGGTTTTCTGCTGCATCTCCCCATCTAACTTTATTAGGATAGTTGGTAGAAGATTCTGTCATATTTAAAGCTATTAAGTAATTACCAAAAGGTCTTATTACTTTACAAGTTGTACTTGATGGCCAGTTGGTTAAATCTGTAAACTTACTAGCACCTGTTGTAGCTAAACATTGTGGATCATCTACTCCATTGTTCAAAATAGCCAGTCCATTAAATATAGAACCAGTCCAGTTGCCTGAAGCAGTTAAGTTAGTAGAATAATCTCCACCTGATGTCCTTGTAAAATCTTCATGACTAGAACCATTGTATCTGTATATTTTAGCTGATCCAGCATAGAACCAATAGTTATTAGCACCTGTAGACCAATTTAAAGCAAAATAAGGAGCTACTGTAGGTGTACCAAATACTTGATCTTGACCTAATACTTTTTTAGCTGCGTTATCTTCAAACCTAGCATTTTGTGTATGTGAGAAATACTCATTAGGTAATACAGTATCATTTGTATCTTTAATCATTCCTTTCGGATTTAATACTTGAAAGGTTGCCATTACGCAGTTCTTCTCCACATGTATGCAACGATGTATGGTTGAACATTATTATGTGCTCCACCACCACCTGTTGCTCCTGAAGTAAAAGTTTCACCACTAGAAGTGCCATCAGGAAATAAAGCGTGGTCATTAGAACTTCCACCATTTTCTGATGAAGGAATACTTACTGTATGTGTATGTGATGGTAATTCAGCAGTTGTTAAAGTATGTGTTTTAGAACCACCAGTTTCTTGTGCTGTATCAAAATCACTATCTGCTGCGTTTAAACCTACTATAACTCGACCAGCTCCAAAAGCTGCCCAAGTACCAAAACCTAATAGCGTACCTGGATTAGTAGCTACTGCTGCATTTATATAAATAGATCCTACTGGATATACAGCTTGTAGAGTTGTTGCTGTGTTAGAGCCTATAGTCAAAGTACCTGATATAGTTAAGTTTCTAATACCTGTTGAATCTTTACTAGCATCGACTGTTACTGCTTTAGATGCTTCTGCTGTGCCGAGGGTAGTTATGTCTACATAATTTAACTCTGTTGTATTTGCTGTAACGCCATCTAGTAAATTTAATTCTGTGTGCGTTGAAGTAACTGCTCCAGTAACACTAGGGAAAGTTGCTTTGACTGTTGATTTTATAAGTCTTAAATGGTCATCACCCTCATTAACTGGATCACCAGCTACTGGGTTTGAACTATTTAAGTCCGATATATATGTTCCTGTTTCTAATCCCATTTAATTTCTCCTAGCCTTTGGGGTTGTTATCTTTAACTGATTTAATATGTGTATACCACAAGCCTGTTTTAGCAGTATCTCCTAATTTACCAGCATCTATATCTTTATATAACATATCAAGTTGGTTTGCTATTGAGTCATAAAAGTTACTACCAGTATCTCCTGTTCTTCCTAAAAGCCAAGCGTTATCTACATACCATTGTTGAGTTGCTTGTCTATCTGATAATTCTTGAGCAGTTTCATCTCTTTCTGTTATTGTTGTTCCATTATCTATTAATGCTTTACCTGCCATAATTAAGCCCTCACTACTCCATAAATACTTAAATTAATTTTATAAGCACCATCTCCACCTGTAAATAAAAATTTAAAACCATTGCAAGTGTTTGCTGCTGTTCCATTATGATATCCATGTCCTTGTGCAATTCTTGATGAACCATTTGAACCCTCTCCACCTATTTGATAAACAAAAGATGGACTTGTATCTCCTTTAGAATCACTTGTATCAGATGCCCAGCGACCACCTTGTGGGTTGTTAAACATCATAAAACCATTCATTGGGTCAACTGTTCCACCATTTTGTTGTTCAACAAGTGTAAACCTATCTGCTGCATCTGAGGTAATTCTTTTTTCTGATAAGTTGTGAGTAAGTCCTAATGTGCTTTGTCTATAATTTGAACTTGTAATTTCAGAGCCACCATCTAAAAATCTCATTTGTATATCACCAGCACTATGCTGTGTTATCCCATGAATAAAAACATAATAATTATCATAGCTTGAATTAAATCCAGTAAAAGAATAACTTGTTGTATTTCCTGAAGCATTATATTCATTTACTGCTGATATTAATGCTAGTCCACCACCACCACCACCAGCTTCTGCCCATTTAACACCTGTAGCTTCTGATGAATCTGCTGTCAAAACATAATCGTTTGTACCTACAGCTAATGCTTGTGGATTACCACTACCATCGCCAATTAAAATCTTTCCTTTGGTAGATAAATCAACTGCTGTAAGAGCAGATGTTCCATTACCAATGATAACTCCGTTAGCTGTTAAACTAGTTGCTCCAGTACCACCACTACCTACTACAAGAGTTGCTGATAGTCCTGCTGATGTTCCACTGGTATTTTGTGAACCTGCTGCATTTACACCTGGTAAATCTATATTTGCAGAACCATTAAATGAAACCCCACCTATGTTTCTAGCAGTTGTAAGGGTTGCTGCTGAAGTAGCTGTTGCAGAATTTCCAGTACATGAGCCTGAAGAACCTGAAGTATTGCCTGTTACGTTGCCTGTTAACGCTCCAGCAAATCCTGTTGCAGTTAAAATGCCACTGCTTGAATTAAATGCTAAATTAGAACCTGACTTAGGTGCTAAATCTCCTGTAGCAGCAGTTGTAAATAATGGGAAACAAGTAGTATCACTACTTTCATCTGCTACTGTAACATTTGTAGATGTAGTAGCTGTAGCACTGTTTCCAGTACAACTTCCTGCACTTCCACTAGCATTTCCTGTTACATTCCCTGTTAATGCACCTGCAAAACCAGTAGCTGTTAAAATTCCTGAATTAGAATTAAAGGCAAGATTACTTCCTGATTTAGGTGGAAGGTCGCCTGTCGCTGCTGTAACAAATAATGGAAAGCATGTAGTATCTGAAGATTCGTCTGCAACTGTTATATTTGTAGATGTTGTTGCTGTAGCTGAATTACCACTACAAGAAGCTGAACTTCCTGATGTATTTTGGTTTCCTGCTGAGTTTACACCTGGTAAATCAATGTTAGCTGTACCATTAAAAGATACACCACCAATATTTCTTGCAGTTTCTAACGCTGTTGCAGTTGCTGCATTTCCTGTGGTAGAACCTGATGTGCCTGAAGTATTACCAGTAACATTACCTGTCAAATTTCCTGAAAACGTACCTGACAATACATCTGTGCTTGAGTTAAAAGTTAATCCTGATGCTGTCTTTGGACCTAGATCCCCAGTCGCTGCCGTTGTAAACAAGGGAAAACAAGTAGTGTCTGAGGATTCATCTGCAACTGTAATTGCAGTAGGTACATAACTTGATGATGCTTTTGCATCTAATTGTGTTTGTATTGCTGATGTTACGCCATCTAAATATCCTACTTCAGTAGATGTTACTGCTGATACCGATACATCTCCACTACCATCTGATACTAATGCTCTTGATGCTGTTAGATTTTCCATCTTAGAAAAAGCTAAAGCTGCACTTGCATTGACATCAGCGTTAACAATAACGCCTGTACCAATCGCTGCTGTACCTGTAGTACCTATAGATATATCGCCTGATATAACCACAGGATTAAAATTCGTTCCATCGGCTATTAAAGCTGCACCACTTGTGTTTGTACCCATAGTCAGATCATCGCCTGATATCGTCAAATCACCACCTATAGTAGCGTTGCCTGATGTAGTTAATGTACCTGAAGATGTTAAACTTGTTGCTGTAACTGCTGGTAAGTTAGATGCTAAATCTGTAATAGTTAACTTAAAGTTAGAACCTGAATAAGCGATAGCAAATACAGATTCTGTATTAGGGGTTGTTGTTGCTGTTAAATCTGTAAACTTTTGTGTTGCCATTTATTGTTCAGTCCATGTTGTAGTTGCTGTAGCTGGAGTATCTTGCCAGTCATCAGGAGCTATAACAACTCCCCCTTCTTGTTGAAACAGTAATCCTGTTTCTGTTACTAATAAATCTAAATTATCTTCTGTTTCAAAATATCCCTCAGATGTATTTTGTATAACACTCCATGTTGTAGAATCTGTAGAAACTATAGTCCATGTAGTCATTAATATAATCCATAATCAATTCTTGTTACAGGTGTTGTTCCTGAGTGTCTATCTCTCTCGTTTGATTTTATAATATCTTGTTTAGCCCTGTCATAAAATCCAGACCAAACTTGTATTCTTTTATCATTTTGCAGATAAGGTTCTGCTTCAACTAATGCACCATATAAATAAACATCAGGGTGATGGGTAAGCATATCGTTTGTAGTATTAGAGTCCGATAAAGGAGCAAATGTTTTGTAATAAGCTATTTCTATTTCATAAACTCCATCAGGAATAGGTCTTATTTGTATATCGTTGCCTTTAATTGAATAGGCTTTTGGACAACCTACGCTGCTTCCTGCTTGTAATCTGTCCATTATTTCAGGGGTTAAAAACTCTAAAGGAGTTTTAGGATCTGTATTAAGTTTTATATTACGCATAGCAATATAGTCATCAGGTAAAGTATAATACTCAGTATCAGCTATAGTATTAGTTGTTACTCTAGTTTCCATTCTTCTGATCTTAAAATCTCTTTTATGTCTTGTTTCAGCTAAAGCAATAAAATCAGGAATAACATCAGTTAAATCACTTCTATCTAACCAGTTTGCTATAGATGTTTTAAGTTCTGCGTATGTTGATATTGCCATTATATTACTCTACTAGTTGTCTTTAAATATTTATAATCAGGACTGTTAAGTAATTTCTTAATAGCCTTCATATCTTGTTTTTTATTTATATCAATTCCAAATTTAATCTTCCATTCTTGTGCAACCATTACTGGTATTCTTGCACATAAACGAAACTCATCTCTCATGTGATGATCTTCCTCTTGTAGTCTTTTATTGTTTTGTATCAATTTAGACAAATCAGGGGATTTGTATTGTATTGCAAATTCCCCTGAATGTTCTGAAAAATGAAAGGTTTCGCCATCTCCTAGCCTTCTTTTCATTATTCACTAAGCTCCTGAACAAAAACAGTAGGTGTTCCACTAGCGTGAATGGTTGCCATTTTCATGCCACCATCTATTTTAAATATGATAGATTCATCTCCTGCCATGTATATTGAAGTTGCAGTTGCTGCTGTAGGATTTGCTCCAAACTCAATAAATACTGGGCCAGTAGTTGTTACTCTTACATATTCAATACTATCATTGAAAGCCGATGTTTGTGCTGATGAGCTACTTGTCGTTCTTGTGTGATTCGCTATTACTCTGTAACCACCTAACCAATTTGCCATGCTTATCTCCTAATTACGAATGTTACTAATAGTTTTTTAGCACCTGTAGAACCACCATTTGTAATCATCTCAATAGTTCCATCTTCTTCGACTCTGTTAAGTGCTGTTGGTTCTGCTGAATCAACATCACCTGCTGCTGATCCTGAATGTGCAACTGTAATGCCACCACCTGTTACAGCAGTACCACCAATTTCAAAACTAATTGCAGCGTTTCCACCACTTATAGCTCCTTGTAGTGCAGTAATAATTTTAATAATTCTGCCACCATCAGGTACAGCTACGAATGTGCTTGATGCAGTAGATATATCTTCTATCTCTGCTGTTACAAAATAATCATTTAATGTTCTCATTAAATTTCTCCAAATTAATAACCCTCGTTCCGAAGCGATACTGTTCTTCAAGGTCATTATTAATGTATCTAGGTGGGTGGGGAAAACATTGGAGTGCAAAACCCCACCCTTTACTAACTATGAGGAAAGTAAAATTTTATTATGATGTAGTTAAATCAGCGATTTTACCATTAGCTGCTTCATTTTTAGCAACTAGAGTGTATTCAACTAGTAATTGCTTCTTCTCAGCATCACCAGTTTTCGCTAAGTCTTGTACACCGAAAGGTCTTAGATATGCAACTGACCACATTTCTGTATCAACTACATGAGCAGTTCTTCCTGAACTTCTTAAGATCCTATCAGCTACTACTCTAACTTCACCGAAGTCAGAAACATAAACATCAATAGTAGCAACTAAGCTTCTATCTTCTGCCATGTCCATACGAGTTGAGTTACCAGTAAAACCTGATACTTTTTGTTTGTTGAATGAACCAACTAACAATAGGTCAGGGTTACCACCTTCATCGTAACATTTTTTTAAGTTAGATTTTAAAAGAGATTCTGTTAGCACTCTTTGAGTACCATCAGTAACTGCACCAGCACCACTTGTAGAACCACCAGTTCCATGAAGTTCATTAGTAGTAATCCAAGATTCAAAAGCCCTTGAAGCACGACCTGTGCCTGAAGAACCTGCTGCTGCTTCTTGTTTACCAGTCATGTCTAGTTCCATATCTCTTTTTAGTTCCTTACCAGCTTTAGCTATTTGATAAGCCATTTCTGAAGAAACACCAGCTTTGTTAACAACTTCTTGAGTACCAGTAACTACTACAGGTTTCGTAGAAATCTGCGTATGGTTAAGTAGTCTTGTTGTTGCTGTTAAAGCTCTGTTTGGAGAGTCATCAC
>UEXM01002932.1_pt1 | contig 11480 bp, 22 predicted proteins | sample 1796661 | NCBI WGS metagenome assembly UEXM01 (sample SAMEA4772469, study PRJEB27181) | metagenome
GCTCAGCTTCGACTGTCTTTTTATTACCGAAAATATAATTGAAGTTTGTCCCTATGACGAGAACGATGACAACCAAAAAGGCTTGAACGAGTCTAGTATTAATACCTTTCATTATACAGTAGTACAATATTTTTTCAGACGTTCGAGACGATCAATTTCACGATTCCTAAATATCGTCAGTTGAGTAACTTTACCCTCAAGTGTGACAAGTCCGTGTTGTTTCAAAGATGTCACATTTTCAACCCGCACTAAATCGACCCATGACATCTTTGACTCAGGTGTTTTACTATGATGTATCGCTAGTACAGCCGCATCTTTTTTGACATCCTTAGGAAGTTCTTCTCCCTCATAACACACAACAACATGGGCACCTGGGTACCCACTCGCATGCAACCACCAGTGTTTAGGGTCACTGGTGGTTGTAAGGTAGTCGTTCTCTTTTGCCGTCTGTCCCACACGAACAGGTATATTACCTGATGCGATGTATTCCAACATTCTATTTCTTCGTTACAATTACAATGCACGTCGTTCTTAAGCCCAGTCCTTCTGTGACCCATAATTATCGTGTCATTCTACCAAGTAAAAGAGCTATCGATTTCGGACAGAAGGGTGTTCAATATTATCCCGACCATGGTGATGCCCGTCTCATGCGCGCACATCTTCTTAGGAAAGGTGCTGTCATTCCTAAGAAGTTGCGGATAGAAACAAACCATCACGAAATTCATAGAGGTATGCTGAGTGTAGATAAAAGTGAAAAAGAAGACTGGGAGGACTTTTTCAGGGCGGAGTATTGGGAACGATGGATGCTCCTGTCCTACTCTGATGTCAACAAGGCTAAGCTTTACATGACTATGACAAAGGGTGTCCTTTTCATGCCCCAACCAGAAGATTTATGGTTTTCTAATTGCCAGTAGACCCAAAACCACCTGAACCACGGTCGGTATCCTCAACGATACTAATCTCTTCAATTGGAGGTGTTTCGCAACGCTCCAAAACGAGCTGAGCGATGCGATCACCCTTCTTAACCTCAAAGTCGTTTTCCCCATGATTGAAGAGAACGACTTTGACTTCACCCGTATAGTCCGGATCAATGACCCCAGCCCCAACCTGGATCCCATGTTTGACGGCGAGACCTGATCGAGGCGCAACTCGTCCATAGACTCCCGGTGGGAGAACAATTGTGATCCCCGTGGAGACAAGCCCTCTCTCCGACGCACGAATAACACAAGACATATTGCCATAGAGATCATAACCCACAGAACCATCGGAACCGCGAGTAGGAATAATAGAATCATAAGTCAGTTTCTTAATCCCGAGGGACATACTGCTTATCATTGTATTGTAATCCTTAAGTTGCACTCAAAGGGTTTCGAACCCCTGACCTCAAGCTTACTAAGCTTGCGCTCTACCACTGAGCTATGAGTGCGAGTGCTGAGAGCGGGGTTCGAACCCGCGCGTGCGTAGCACAGACGATCTTAAGTCGTCCTCCTTAGACCACTCGGACATCTCAGCCCGAGTATTTCAGTCTTCAAATCTTTAAGCATTTGGGTGGTGGTTCGAAGGCTGTCTTCTCAGCGAGTTCCTTGCGCTGTTTCAACTTCTTGATATCGGCACCCTGGCAATCATGTTTTGGTAGGTGAATACAACTCGGACAGAAACTTCCTTCACAGTATTGACAATCAATGGGGACACCACATTTCTTCTTACAACGCTGACACGGCATTCTTATTGTTAACTCGGATAAAGATTTTAAGTGACTTTCTTGTAGAATGTCCCTCACTTACGCGTTCGCCAAGCCCGTCGTCCCCACCGAATACTCCCGCCTCAAGACAACCCTAAAGAGGTCTACAGGGGGATATGGTACGGCTCTGAGTGCTTCGTACTTCATCACACAGGGTGCGGATCAGGGTGTATCTGCCGTTTTGGGAGCCGCCGCGTCGTACGCGTATGTGACCCTTCTATCGGATAGGGTGGACAAGTTTGAAAATTCGACATTTCAAGCGGAGTTTTTGGCGCCTCTCGGTGCCGCTGCGTTTGAAGTGTCGTGGAATAATGCACCATTCGCGTTCGACTTTGATTATGGAGCTACTTTTGTGGGGTTTCTCGCTTACAAATTTGCACTCTCAACGGTGTTGTACCAAACCGTGAGGGAGATGATGATTGGGGACAGTGAAGCCTTTTACGACACCGATGAGAAAGTCTATAACGACCTTAGCGAAGACGACGGAGTTCCCGAGCAATCTTCATAATTTTACGAGCGGGCGCTCGATTGATCATCTTTTGGGAATCCGAATTCATATAAGAAACACGTTTATTTATCACATTTTTAACATTAGCCCTGGCACGCGCAACGGCGGTCGGACTGGGGGCGCGCGGCTTGGGTCTGGGTGCAGGAATTTTGACGGTCATGGCCTTCATAAAGTTGGTAGCAATCTTCTTGTCAAGAGCCTTCTTTTCCGCACGCTTCTTCGCAACAGCACGCTTCTTAGCAGCCTGAGGGTAGAGCTTCGCGAGAGGCACATTGTTCATACTGTTCTTCGCTTTACCCTTGATGGAACCACACAGCTGCTTGACAGTCTTTTTCTCAGTGTTGATGCCATACTTCTTGGCAACCTTCACCACCTCATCCTTCTTGTAGAGACGGCACTTGCGCGCACCGAGCTTGAGATCACCCGCCTTGTCTACAGATACGAGTACTGGAGTCATTGTTTAGTATTAGTCGAGAAAATTTTCAATATTTATTAAAGGAAGATGGGTGTCCTACTCTTCTATGTATATCTACTCTCACGCCTTTCGAAAAAACCCAAATGGAAAAAAGTAAAGGTCAAGGCTCGTTGGATTTAATTCATCTCCCCAGTCTGAAGGAACTTATCAATCCTGTTCGCGATAGACTTCCCAATACCATTCACCTTCTTGGGACCCTTCGCGAGTTCTTCACCACTCGTCACTTCAAAAGGAAGATTCTTGATTCCGTGGGCCGCGCGAATGTATGCATTTTGTTTGAACTTGTCATCATATGAGTCATCAGCGAGGCAGTAGAGCATCTCAGCAACTTCTTCATTGGTGGAGGTACCCTTCTCGAGCATCTCGAGCTTCTTCACCTTCCCAGTCGAGAGGAACTCATCGATGACATTGGCGATGCTCTTTCCGATACCTGCGACCTTCTTGGGACCCTTCGCGAGTTCTTTGCCACCGGTCACCTTGAATGGAAGGCGGTCGATGATCTGAGCGGCGTTATCATATGCCTTACTCTTGTGCTCATCCTTTTCATGGTGAGCGAGCTCATCGAACACATCAGCAAGTTCGCTGTTGTAGGAGACGAAAAAGTCAGACTCCGACTCCTCGTCAGACTCGTCGTCAGACTCATCCAGAATCTGACCCTCGTTGGAGGCGACGGATTCAGCATCGTCAAAGTACTCGTCGAGGAAGTGGTCAACCTTGGAGGCGATACCCTTTCCGATACCCTTAATCTCGAGGAGGCTCTCACCATTGTGCACCTCAAAGTCGAGAGTGGCAATGATATCCGCAGCTGTGTTGTAAGCCCCAGTTTTGAAAAAGTCAGAGGTCATCTCACCAAGTTCTCTGAGGTGCTCGGCAATCTCCTTGTTTAGAGTGTGCGTCTTGGTTCGAGCAGTCGTCTCGTAGAGCGAAGGCTTTTCAGCCTCATCGAGAATTTTCGAATTGAGTTTCTCGAGAGTGGCAACCCTCTCTTCTTCGGACTTTCGGTAGAGTTCCTTGAGCTGTTCAATCTTGGTTCGAGACTCTTCGTTGAGCTTCTCGAGCTTGAGGATGTAATCGGTGATGGAAGTAGAGTTCATATTTGTAGGTGATATACATTTCACGAACCTTCTCTTTACTTAGGTGTTTAAAGGTAAAAAACCTCTTTATATAAATGTTTGTCTTAAGACCTTTGATTATTCGACCAACCGCTATACTCCGCGCCAAGAAAGATGAATTTGTGACCCCATCTGATGCTCCCGGTGAAGGGAACAGACGCTTCCCGACATGGGATGAGAAGGATGAACCTGAGATGAAGGAAGTGAACCCCATCAAGAAGTTCATCATGAAAGTTTTCAAGATCAAGGAAATTGATCATGAAAAGTTCCGAGAGGAAAATAAGTGGGCTATTAAGCCTCGACCCCGAGAATGAAGTTTTTATCAAATTTACCTAAACGAATCTTCCCCTCATCCACAAGACGCTTGATCGTAGTACCAACCTTTAGGTTTTCTTCATACGCTGCAGCATGTTTTGGTTCAGATGGTAGGTTAGGCATCAGCATATTGAACGCCATCATTTTTTGAGCCATTGAGAGTTGCTTATCTTGGAGGACTTGCATAATTTGGGGCGGTATCTTTGAAGGATCCATTACTAAATATAATGGATGTCTTCTTTAAACACCTAAGTCATATAAGGTTATCACACGTAAAGCAATTAAGATACAATGTACGATTCTTACCCAGAAGAACTTTGCGATCACTATGAACGACACAGAAAGAGTCTCCCTTCACTGAAATCCAAGCAAGGACAAGCGCTAGCATGGTTAGCACAACCCGAGATGCGTGGTGGTAGAGGATGGATCGATCGAGAAGCTGCGGTAAAGTTCTTCAGTGATAACAACATGAAATCCAGTGACCCGATTCAACCTTTCAACAAACCTGGTGGGAGTACACCAGGGCTCAAGCTTGACAACACGAGGGGTAAAGGTTTCTACTCGTTGAAATTCCCTTTTGATTTCAATGATGAAGAAAAACGCAGTAATGTCAGAATGAATGTCTGTATGAATGGCACGAAGGAAGAGCAGGTGAAATCAGTAAAAGACTTTCATATGAAAAAACTGGAGACCAACATGAAAGATGCAGAAATGTTTCTGTCTCTTCTAAACAAAACACGATCGAGGGATGTCTACGAAAGATTGGTGAAAGAAATTCATCATATGAAGTGGGTGATTCGGCACATTCTTGAACAACCGACCAAAGATTGGCAGATTGGTCACTTGATTGCAAATCTACCAAAAGAAGCAAATGACCCTTCGAACTTGTATTATCAGCCACCTATACAGGCAAAGTTCCGTGATAACTACATTTTCAATCCAGGTTTTGAACGCATCAAAGTTAAAGTTTAGATATGTAGATATTGTAATGAAAACGAATGTGATTGAACTCGTTGATTGTATCGATGCCATGAAAAACCTACCAGATAACTCGATCGATATGGTGTGTACAGATCCACCCTACTTTTTGGATGGTTTGGGTGATGACTGGGACAAAGAAAAGATTGATAAGAAAGGTTCATCTAGTATGGTTGGAAATCTACCAAAAGGTATGAAGTTCGATAGGAATCAATCAAAAAAGTTTTCAGAATTCTATCGCAAAGTTTCCGATGAAGTTTTTCGAGTATTGAAACCCGGTGGCGCCTTCATATCTTTCAGTAGCCCTAGGTTATACCACTCGATGACTGTAGCTGTTGAAGATTCCGGTTTCGAAATCCGTGACATGTTGGCATGGATTTACACACAATCACAAGTGAAGGCATTTACTCAAAACCATATCATAGAGAAAGATAAAACAAGAACCCGAGAAGAGAAAGATAAACTCAAGGAGTTGTGTAAAGACTGGAGAACTCCACAACTTAAACCTGCCATCGAACCCATGTGTTTAGCAGTTAAGCCTATAGAAGGTCGTTACATAGATAACTTTGAAAAGTATGGTACGGGGTTGATGAATACATCTGATGAGACGAAGGTTGGTGGTAAGTTCCCAATGAATATTATGACAACTGAAGACGAACTTTTCAATGGTATTTTCCTCGTTCCCAAACCCGGAAAGAAGGAAAAGAGTGAATTCAACACACATCTATCTGTTAAACCAGTTGAACTCGTTGAACATCTCATTAAACTTTTTACCACCGAAAATGCAGTGGTACTCGACCCTTTTATGGGAAGTGGCACAACTGCAGTCGCTGCGGTATCTTGTAATCGTCAATATTTAGGATATGACATCAATCAAGAATATGTGGACATTTCGAAGAAGCGAGTGGTGTCTCAATTGAACCTATAAATACGACGAATAACAAATAAAATGAAACTCGGAAGCCTTCTCGAAAAAGACTTTTACTTTTTTTCGAGAAGTTCAGGAAGAGTGTAAAAAATAAATTGAATAGAAAAATTCAAACCCGGTACTTGTGATTAGTCATTTTTTTTAACTGCTCTGATAGAGTGGTATAACATTACTCAGTTCACCTTCGGGAATAACCTCTTCGGCACCATTTTCTCTTACAATTGTTAATGTTATATCGTCCGGAATAGTAGGTACTGTGATACCAACATGATTGCCCGAATCTGAGCGTATACATTTAACCGTTGAGTACAGTTTACCATCTCTCTCGATGAGTTTATAATCGTATGCACCAATAGGTTCATCTTCAGTTTCCATAACAAATCTATCAAAACTGGTGAAAACTCTATTTCTTTTTGCATAGTCAGATACATTATTGTCAAAGGCGATGTCGCCAAACTTTGCCGATCTAAAAATTACTTCTTCCCCTTCTGGTAACCTCCATACAGGGAATTCGTATATCGTGTCATCGACATTCACAGGATTTTGGATCATTAATCCGGGTCCACGATCCCCAAACAGTTCAAGATAAACACCAACAGGTAGTTCAGTTTCTAGATTAATTGTTATCGTCATTACCTTTATTTAGATTTTTTCTTTAATTGTTTGCTCTTTGATTTGGGCTTCTTTGAGGTCCTGTCCTTCACGTGTTTTGCTAAACTGACAGCGGCGGCACTTTGTGCAACTGTAGAAATAAGGGCTCCTGTGCAAATAGGACACGGCATCTTATAACTTTACCAGAGATATTCCATAGCCCATTTCTTCTACGACTGGGTCATTCCTGTAGTCCATTTTGTAATAGATCTTTTTGATTCCACTACTCGCTAGAGCCTTGTAACAGTTGAGACACGGATAATGTGTCACATACGCCACACAATCATCAATGGAGGCACCCCTCTTCGCCGCATCCGTGATTGCGTTAATCTCTGCATGAATCGTAGCTTGTTCGTGTCCATCCCTTACAATGGACTTGTGTTCGCATCCGCCTAGAAATCCATTATAGCCCATACTGATGAGCCTATTGTTCTTCACGAGGACACACCCCACCTTCAGTCGCTCACATGGAGACCGAACAGAGGCGAGATCTGCGACGTTTATAAAGTATTCATCCCATGTAATGCGATCAGTCATTACGAACCTAAGTAAATGTACTACTCACCATATTTTTAAGTTTACAAACATGACGACTCTCACCGATTTCGAACACAAGCTCGATACTCTCATCAAGACGTACCCGGATGGGGTGCCTCGTGATGAAATGAACGAATTTTTTGAATACACGATTGAAAACAAGGATGTCCTTCTTTACGGAGTGAGTGATGAACTACTCTATGCCGTGTGTGATAAAGCTTATGAAGACAACCGTTTTCATACATACGGTGAAACCATTAATGGTCTTATCGAAGAGTTTAGGGAAGCAAATCCGAGTCCGGCTGCCACCGCGTCGAAACAGTTCGAAATGAATAATTTGGTGAGGGAGAATGCTGTATCTTGGGCTGAAAAGGCCGCAGCTCAAGAACATAGGAACTATCTAGTATCTAACACACGAATCATGGATATGATGAAAGAAATGATGGAACATTCGGATAAGATGGCGAGTGAAACCGAGAAGAATCAAGCCATTGTGGGTAAAATCTTCGCACTCAAGTTTGCACCCGAGCCAGTGAAGAAACCTAGTATCTATGAGCGTGTCTGTAGAATGTTTTAAAAAAGAGCTGATCACTTAAAGGTAATATGTAATTACCCTTTAAATGAGTGAAGACAGAGAACCTTGTAAAAATTTTGAATTTTGTGATGGAATGCGGCCTTATGGGTGGTGTGGTGAAGGTGGTCATTCAAATAGTTATCTTGATAGTGGAGGTGATCCCGAATTATGTTTGAATTGTGCTGTGATGTTTCGTAAAGAATTGGTATTCAAAAACGATGTTGAATGCCCAGTTTGCTTTGAAACAAAGAGAGGAATAACACTACCAAAATGTGAGCATGCGATTTGTATCCAGTGTTTTCGCGATTGTTATTACGGTAAATACGATGAACCAGATTTCCCCTATTCGAAAGATATTGAAGAAGAATACGAGAAATACGGGGGTATGAGTGAAGAATATGGAGATTATGATGATTTGTATGATGCACCTAAATCATTTCTCGAACAATATCCATTAATTCGCGAATACGAAGAGGAATGTAATAGAAGATATGATAGACAGGATGAGATGATATCAGTAAATAGTAGATGTCCCCTATGTCGAAGTTAATCACCTCAAATCCTTATCGGCCGTATAGTACGTCTTCCCCTTAGTGACGAAGCTGTGTACCCTAGCATACCCCCACGCTTGTGGAGAGGCTCCCGGACGATGCCCGGTTCTCCACGCAGCGAGTCCCCTGTTGTAGATGGTCTTCACAGTCTTCAGAGGAATCTTAGTAGCCTTAGCAATTTCAGGGAGGGATTTGGCTCCCGGATACATTTTCCTAAACTTTTGGGTGTAGGAGGAAGTCTTAGTTTTTTGTCCCTTGTCCGTCTTGAATCCTTTATAGTCTCGCTTGAGCATCTTCTTATAGCGTGTCTCAACTTCCCCGAGAGTTGTAAGCCCCCTGAAATATTTAAGGGGTGCGTAGATCTTACCTTCAGATTTACGCAGTTGCCCGACCTTCTTGGTGATGGCTGCATCGCTGAGGGGCATCTTACCTTTTGCCGAGATATTTTACCGCCGTATTTATATCGGGAAATAGGCGATTGGCCAATTTCACGCGCCCTGAGTTAGGATTGTAGTAACCCGTGTACCCCTCGAAAGTTGCCCGAATAAAATCACCCATATAAAAAATACAACATTATTTTAATAAGTCAGGATGGGTCTCTCAATTATCATGGGAAATATGTTTTCGGGGAAAACTTCAGAACTTATTCGAAGGTTGAAGCGACTCAAGATTCTAGGTAAACAGATTGTGGTTGTCAATTCTGGAAAAGATACGCGATCTCCCGATGAAGTCCTCAAAACCCATGATAATGTGAAGTTTGATTGTCACAAGGTATTCAAATTGTATGAATTACTGGGAAAGTGTGATTTTGAGGATGCCGATGTTGTCGCGATCGATGAAGCACAATTTTATCCTGATCTTAAACATTTTATCGTCACGTGTATGGATATGGGTAAGGAAGTGATCATAGCAGGTCTAGATGGCGACGCATTTCAGAGAAAGTGGGGAGAACTTCTTGATTGTATCCCAATTGCCAGTGAAGTTACAAAGTTGTCAGCGCTGTGTAAGTATTGTCGACATGAGACCCCTGGTCCATTTACAAAGAGGATTGTAGAAGACAAAAAACTGGAACTCATCGGTGGAAGTGACATGTATGTCGCCGTATGTCAGAAACATCTATGAACATCCAGAATTAAAACAACTCGCCTACCGTCACCCGTCTTGGTAAGTTCGTGGTACCGTGCGTGATCAAAGAGATACTCTTCACCTTCCCTGTGTACGTGGGGCCCCTTCTCAGTATAGAGTGTACAGTCACCTCCACCCTCTATAGTAAGATGATACCGAAGTAGGAGGTTTGTTTCTGCACGATGTGGTGCGATAGTCATTGGCCCTTCAACAACTGCGAAAAGTGCAGTCTCTTTATTTATACAGGGAATCTGATCGATGAGATTTTTTAAAAGTGGGAAACTTTCAGCTTTGTAGAAATAGTACCTCTCATTCTTCTCAAACCATGGATCGAGATCATGGAAGTATTGTTTCTCAAGTTTCTCGGAAACTTTCCTAAACTCTTTTTGAATCTTTCGAAAATGAAATTTTATGAGCCATAGACCTGGATGATCTAGAACCTTATAGTTTGAAAATCCAGTAAGTATGTCAATTATCGTGTTTCGCATACCCACCAGGGGTCGTCGCGGGTTCTGAAAATACAGGCGGTCGATGGGTGCCTTTAGGTAATCGTGGAGAACCAACCCTATAGGAACCAATACCAGTGGCCACATTATTTTCTCTGTAGATAATAAAAATGCCCGGATACGGTGGACCAATGGAAAAGTATGCCCCCGCCCCTGTCGAAGAAGTTGAGACTGTCGAGAAGCGCTTCGTGATGCCCAAGATGCCCGCTCTCACCGTTGTTCAGATTATGCTCGTCGCCACTATCGCTCTTTACGCCTACACTGCCCGTAAGATGAACGGTGTCGTCGTCTCCAGCCTCGCCCTCACTGTGGCCCTCCTCCATGTGTACGATCACATGTACCGTGTGAAGCGTGGCCCTGAGCAGCTTTTCTTCCTTCCCAAGAAGGAAGCTTACGGCTGCATGGCGTGCAAAAAATAAATACTCATAAAAGATAAGTATGCGCGTCAAGATTGTCCGTAGCCCTGATCGTAAGAAAAAGTTCAGGGCTGTCTTAGAAGACGGCAGGACTGTTGACTTTGGTGCCAGTGGATATTCAGACTACACCAAACACAAGAATCCTTCACGTATGCGTTCCTATGTACTCCGCCACGGTGGTCGAGTACCCAAGAGGACAATAGCAGAGAGAGATCCAGAACGGATCCATAAAATGATGCTCAATGTGACATCGAGTGATAAAGAAGATTGGAAGATGAGCGGTATCGGCAGGGCTGGTTTCTGGTCGCGCTGGTACCTCTGGGGTCATCCATCGTTTGGGGGTGCTAAAAAGATCATCACCAAGAAGTTTGGGGTTACTTTTGACAAAGTTCCCTAGCAGAGTATTCAATTAGAGTCATTGGAAGTCCAATTGATTCCAATGCCTTTTGTGCTACAGCTGAAGGTCTTTTCATACCCCCAATGGTTAGTATATCACCAGGTTGGTTATAAGGAGGAGTAGTTCTAGTAGCTCTAATTTTTTTGGCAGTAGCACAAAATGCCTTAACATCGTTAGGGTTGGATTTGTTAATTTTGTCCAATTCTAATTCTCTTTCCTTACTGGTTTTCAAAGCATCAGTTCTTTTCTTAACAACATCCTTTAAAAAGGGTGAGTGATTCTTGAATTCTCCAAGTCCCGACACCTTCAGAAAGTGTGGCCCTGTTCTGGGAATAAGACCGGCGAAGAAGGCGGCGGCCGAAGAGGACGATGAACAGCAAGAACAACAACACATCATCAGAAGTATTGTACTGAATTTCAACTTCATATACTTTTATCATTTATTTAATTTTGCGAGTTCCAAAGCACGTTTCACGAACGCCTTATCCCGTTTAATCTTAGGATCCGCGGCGATAAGACGCAACAACGTAGCAGTAGGAATCTTGGGGGTGTTTCCTGTTGGTTTGGGCATCTTCTTCAACTTTTTCTTCGCTTCCTGAAGTTGTTTCACACCTGGCATTTATTATGGGCGGAGACCTTTTTTCGCGAGAGTCGCCTTGAGCTCAG